>JAABUS010004390.1_pt1 | contig 20418 bp, 14 predicted proteins | sample 5560161 | NCBI WGS metagenome assembly JAABUS01 (sample SAMN10711885, study PRJNA513376) | rock metagenome | isolation source: Antarctica rocks | place: Antarctica: Victoria Land, Trio Nunatak nord | collected 2016-01-04 | reverse complement strand
TACGGCTATCAGCCGTCAGCGGTCAGCTATCAGGAGGAAACCCACTACGCTTTGATCTGCTGATGGCTGAAAGCTGAAAGCTGATAGCAATTAATACGACAAAGTATGCTTGACATGACACTAGTGTTAAGTTACCCTAATGTAACGGGTTCTGTTTTCAGTCGTTAGCTAACAGCATTCAGCAGATCAATGTGTATTAAGTTTCTTACTGATAGCTGACGGCTGATAGCAAAAACGTCACTTTACACTTAACATGAAACTATATGGTTACATCATTAACTATCAAAATTACCATACAGCATAACTAATGTTTTTAATTTACTTTCATAATTATTTGCACTTACCTGTTTTTATTACTATTTTGTAACGTTTGAGACAATCTTGCAGTCGCAAATAAACTATAACGTACCCATGAATGTATTCTGCATCCTTTCTTGCATTATATTTACGAGTACTGTAAATTACCCTATGCAAGCTTTTAATTAACTGTTTTATGCGAGTACTTATTTTAATCCTGATGTTAGGTTGTTTTGTACAACTTCATGCAACTACCTATTATTTTTCTACTTCCTCCGGTAACGATGCCCGATCGGCAACAGAAGCTCAGAATGCTTCAACTCCCTGGAAATCTCTTAACAAGATAAATGCTATTTTTAGTAGCCTGGATGCCGGCGACATTCTATTGTTAAAAAGAGATGAGGTATTCGACGGCTCATTGGTAATAAGCCGTTCCGGGAGTTTAAGCCTTCCGATTACTTTTGGCGCCTATGGTTCCGGGGCAAAACCTGTTATTAATGGCTTAACCACTCTTACTAATTGGGTTAATACCGGCGGTGGAATATGGGAAAGCGATTTCAGTTCCGGTTCAATGGTCAATACGGTACTCATGAATGGGGTATTTAAAGAAATTGGCCGTTATCCAAACATGAATATACCCAATAAGGGATACCTCAACTTTGAAAGCTATTCAGGTAATACCTCCATAACAGATAATGAATTACCTGCTTCGCCCAACTGGAATGGCGGTGAAGTTGTAATAAGAAAGACCCGCTGGGTTGTTGACAGGAACCAGATCACCAGCCATACCGGTAACACTATTAATTATATTTCAGAGTCAGAATATGGCACTGAAGCCAACTTTGGTTACTTTATTCAAAATCATCCCAAAACCCTGGATGTTGAAGGCGAATGGTATTATAAAAAGAACGAGGGTAAGTTTGGGATGTATCTTCCTTCCGGAAATCCTGGCTCTTTTAAAATACAGGTAAGCAGTGTGCAAACGCTTGTTTCCATAAACAACCAAAGCAATATCGCTTTCGAGAACCTGAGTTTCCAGGGCCCCAATATCGCCGCGTTTGATATGGTAAACGCCCAGCATATACGTATCAGCGGTTGCGACTTACTTTTCTCAGGAGTAAATGCAGCCAATGGAAAAGATTGCAATGATGTTACTATTGAAAATGGTGAAATAAATCAAACCAATAATGTAGCCATCAACTTCGATAACTGCGCTAACACTACCATAAGAAATAACAAAATAAATAATAGCGGAGTAATACCAGGTATGGGTAAAGGCAACAGCGGTTCTTATGAAGGTATTCTGATTTCCGGTGATAACGTATTAATTGATCACAATTCTATTGAAAACACGGGTTATATAGCTGTAACTTTCAGGGGCAGTTCAAATGTCGTCAGCAATAACTTCATTAACAATTTTGCAATGGTTAAGGACGATGCTGCCGGCATATATTCCTGGAATAATATTGCAGGTGCAGGTATTACTTATGGAATAAAAATTATAAACAACCTTGTCTTGAATGGCATTGGTGCACCCGAGGGAACATTATATCCGGGTTTTAGACCTGCCAGCGGTATTTATATGGATGATAATATCTCGAACGTTGAGATAACCGGTAATACAGCCGCTAATTGTGGGTTGTATGGTATTTACATCCATAACTCCTATAATATAAACCTTCAGAATAATTTATTTTATAATAATTCAAGCCAGGTGGTTTTGACCTCTGATGAACACGCCAGGCAAAGCCCCGTAAGAAATGTAAACATGATGAATAATGTTTTGGTGGCAAGAGAGTATTATCAGCGTGTAGCGGAATTTAAATCCTATCAGAATGACCTGTCGCAGTTCGGTAATTTTGATAATAACTATTATGCTCGTCCGGTTGATGACAACCAGGTTATATATCCATCTTTCTTTATTAACGGAACTCCCGGCGAAAAAAGTTTGTCGCTGGATGAATGGAAAACACTTTATGGTAAAGATCCTAATTCAAAGAAATCACCGGCAACAGTTCCTGGTGCGGACCATATTCGTTTTGAATACAATTCAACCTCCGTTTCTAAAACTATTGCCCTTGAAGGGAATTATGTTGACATAAAAAACCAAAGCTATAATGGCAGTATAACACTTGAACCTTATAGTTCCGTGATACTATTATCACCTGAGTCTGTGGTTTCTCTTCCTTCTACCGATTGCCAGGGTACCGGAGGCGTATCACGCGAACAATGGAATGGTATCCCAGGTAATGATATAAGCGCTATTCCATTGAACAATACCCCAAGCAGCACCAGCCAAATGACTTCACTTGAAAGTTTAAACCTTGGCATAACCAGTTATGGTGCCCGCGTTCGTGGTTATGTTTGTCCGCCGCAAACCGGTAATTATACTTTTATGGTATCTGGTGATGATCAGGTTGAACTCTGGTTAAGTACTGATAACAATCCGGCTAATAAGAAAAAGATTGCCAGTACCATTATCTGGACCTCACTGCGGGAATTTGCAAAATATCCTTCCCAGCAATCCAACCCGATTGCATTACAAGCAGGCCAGCTTTATTATATAGAAGTACTCCATAAAAACGGAGATGGAGGCAATCATTTCACAGTAGCCTGGAATATTCCAAATGTAGGAATTCAGGTGCCGATACCTGGTAATCGCCTGGTGCCTTATACTGGTATCACTCCTGCAACACCACCTGAAACAACCAACGGTCTTAACTATAAATATTATGAAGGAAATTGGGATCTGCTTCCTGACTTCAATGCACTTACGCCGGTTAAAACCGGAACAACGCCAAACATTGACATCAGCGTTAAAAATGTAAATGATTATTTCGGACTTCTTTGGGAAGGTTATATAAACATACCTACTGCCGGCACATATACTTTCGAAACGGTATCTGATGACGGAAGTAAATTCTATTTTAATTCAGGTTACTTACCCAATGGTAATGCCCTTGTTAATAATGATGGCCTTCATCCGGCTCAGTCTGCAACAGGCTCCGTAAATATCGCTGCTGCCGGCTCTTATCCTGTAGCTATCAGCTTTTTTGAAAAGTATGGTGGAGAATCCATGCAATTATATTGGACTGGTCCAGGTATACCACGACAGCTTGTTCCTAATGCAGCTTTCATAAAAGGCACCGGCTCAACTGACGGATGTTCGGCTTCAGGTAGTATACTTCACGAGATTTGGCAAAATATAGCTGGAAGTGATATTGCTAGTATTCCATTAAACACCACAGCTGGCATTGTAAACCAAATTACTTCGCTGGAAACCCTAAACCTTGGCGATAATTATGGCGAGCGTATAAGAGGATATCTTTGCCCGCCATTGAGTGGAAATTATACTTTCATGATATCCGGTGATGACAATATTGAGCTCTGGCTGAGTTCTGATGATAATCCGGCTAATAAAACAAGGATAGCTGTAATGACTGACTGGACTGATTACCATCAGTTTGATAAATATGCTTCTCAAAAATCAACTTCAATCAGCCTGCAGTCTGGCCATCGTTATTATATTGAAGTGTTGCATAAGGAAAGTTATGGTGGGGATCATGTAACGATTGCTTGGCAATTACCAAATGGAACAACGGAAGTTCCGATCGCTGGCAATTACCTCTCTCCTTATAGTTCTGGCTTATCCCCAAATCGTTCAGGGAACATTTCGCTTCAGAACGGACAAGCTGGTGAACCCTTTGAAGGAGCTAACTTACAACTCAAAGTAAATCCCAATCCATTCAGAACAACCTCTACAATCCAGTTGAAACCTATAGAATCAGGAGATGCTACGGTTGAAATTTATACCGTACAAGGCGTGCTTGTTCAAAAGATGTTTAGCGGAAAAGTACAATCGGGTGTTACTAAAACATTTAATTTAAGCGCTGATGGATTGTTGCCTGGAGTGTATATTGTTCATCTCGTTACTAAAACAAAAGTAGTGAGCCAGAAGATAATTTTGATGAGGTAAGCTGGAATAGTTCGGTTGTAATTTGGGAAACGTGAAATGTAAGATTTTTTTAACGCAGAGAACAGCCGGAGGTAGAAACACTGAGGGCGCAGAGAGCTTCCTCTGTGTTCTCTGTGTTTCCTCCTCCGGCTGTTCTCTGTGTTAAAAAATGTGTATGAAGTATCACACAGTAAATTTTCCCTCCAGAGATGGACGGGTTTCTTTGAAATTTCCCATCTTACCTACAAGGCTGCTTTTGAATGCTATTTTAACTTCATTGTTATCAAATTGACAGGTGACTGTATCGGAATGAGGTGTTTCGTAATACAGCCACGTCATTTCAAAAGTGTTTTCATCTTTCCATAAAGCAGCGGCAGCAACCTTAACAGGCCTGGTTCCATTATTATTACCCTGAACAAGATTTGTAGCATCACCGGGCATGATAGATTCTGATTTTTCCAGGTGATTTAGTCCGCACAGTAATGAGTAATCCCTGTTAATATCTTTTAAATTAAACAGGCAGCTATCTTTTAAAAAAGTAAAACTTACTTCCGTTGCTTTCATTTCATTTTCCTTTAACCTGAAAACCTTGCCGGAGATGCCTGGTACAACTGGCGAACTGGTTGTTGTTTTTGATGGCAGCAAAGTAAGCGAAGAAAGTTTTTGTTGTAATGTATAGTGCGCAGATTTATTTTGAGGTAATGCGGTGCTCTTCATACCGGCTAATAAATGATCCCATACCACATTCATAATGGCCTGCATATTACCAGTTTCACTGGTTATGGCTACAACTGAATCCTGTTCGGGCATTACTATGCTGAATTGTCCTACTGCTCCATCGCCACGGAAAATCCCATGCCGGCAACGCCAGAATTGGTAACCATAACCCTGTTGCCAATCACTTCGTTCGTCTTTAGCCGTTAGTGATACATTAGGAACCTGAAATGAAGTGGCTTCCTCCACCCATTTTACCGGTAGCAATTGCTTACCATTCCACACACCCTTTTGTAAATAAAACTGGCCAAGTTTTGCGATGTCTTCTGTTTTTACCCGAAGTCCATAAGCACCTGCATTGATACCTTCCGGACTGGTTTCCCAATCGGCATTTTTTATTTCCAGCGGATCAAAGAAACGTGGTTTCAAATAATCTAACACTGTTTTGCCTGTTAGCTTCTGAACAATGGCCGATAGCATATAGGTATTACCGGAATTATAAAGAAAAAAACTTCCGGGCTGGTGCTCTACCGGTAATGACAAAAATGTTTTTATCCAGCTTTGCGTTCCCTTGCGCATTGGTGGCATCGTGTCTTTATCATGACCTGAAGTCATAGTAAGAATGTCTTTAACCCGCATGGTAGCAAGGTTAGGACTAACATTTTCAGGCAACATCGAAGGAAAAAATGATACAACTTTATCTTCAACTTTTAGTCTGCCTTCTGTTACAGCAAAACCAATGGCAGTTGAGGTGAAGCTTTTGCTTAATGAAAAAAGCATATGCCTTAGATCCGGTTTATAAGGATCCCACCATCCTTCAGTTACCACCTTACCATGTCTTATTATCATAAGGCTGTGAAGGCCAAGCTTGTTTTTTTCTACAGTGTCAATGAAAGACAGGATACTTTCAGATGATATGCCTTCTGATTCCGGAAGACTTCTTAACAATGCATTTCCTTTTTTAAGGTTGATAAACTCTTGAGGGATATATGAGGCAAGGCTGATGCTTGCAGTACTCATACAAATCTGCTGTAGAAATTTTTTGCGATCTGTTAGCATGGCGGAGAAATTAAATCATTAAGATGTTGAAGATAAGATTTGTTTGCAGTTTTTTTAACCGCGGAGAAGAAGAAAAGAAAAAGAAGAGGTTACACTGAGGAATCCTCTGTGTAACCTCTTCCTTTTTTCTTGTATTTCTCCGCGGTTAAAAAAATTGAATGATAAGTCCTATTCAAAAATTACAAAACCCGCTGCGGGCACTGTAAGCTGAACTGAAAAACCGTTTTTGTTTGAAACAGGTATTTGTTTTCCAACCTGGTTTTTATCAGTAGAATAAATACAGGTAAGCAGATCTCCAGTTTTGTGAAGCAACGCATCTATCGTAACCCAGGTAGTTTTAGCATTACCTGCATCTGTGTTGATAGCCAGCAGTATTTCCGTATCATTTAAAATCCTTGACCATGGAACCACCGACCGGATTTCGCCATTAATCATTTCCGGTAAGCTAAAACGGTTTCCCTCATCTGAAATGAGCCTTAAAAATTGACGGCCCCTGCGTAACGGCAATTTTTTAGCACGTACTTTAAGTATCTTCGCAAATTCTTTGTATTCATAACTTTCTTCATTAAAAAAATGAACTCCCTTACTTTCGAATGAGCCAAATTCTCCTCCAAACATAGCTTCCCTGATGTAACGGTCAGCCCCATCCCCATCACCATGGCCATTGAAAGCCTGCTCACTTCCGTAATAAATACACGGAATACCAAGAGTAGTAACGTTTATTGCAAGTGCATTCAACAAGAATTTTGCCCCTGCATTGTCAGCACAAAAACGCGCTTTATGATTTCCTTTGCTAACCTGGTCATGGTCATTAAAAAATGTTGCCACCTTATTACGAAACCAGGTATGCGTGCCTTTTCCTAATTTGTCGGCATTACGAAAAAGACTAAAATAATCGTTAGGGTTACGAAGGCCTTTAACCAGGAATTCCATTTTATCAGGAATCTCATCAATACCCAGGGCTGCATCCAATCCCGTAAGTTCTAATGTTTCGAACGCAAATTTACGCCCGCCTGTAATTTCTCCCAGCAATAAAAAATTTTCCTTGCCAATGCTTTGAGTAAATTCATGAATGGAAGAGCCAAAAAAGCGGGTTGCCCCGGTATCCATATGCTTAACCGTATCAATTCTATAGCCATCAATATCTGAGAAGGCTATCCAGTATTTATAGATCTCACTCAGATCTCTCAATGCCTGTGAAGGAATATAATTATCAGTGTCTCCTGAGCCATGGTGTACATCTTTGAGATCAAAGAAGTCACCTTCTTTAAATTCAGGATCAAAATCAAAATTTTTTATACGCCCCTTTTGTGTAAAATAATCAGGATTCTGAAAATCAACCGGCCATATTGCCGAATCATCATCAGGCAGGTTTGCAGGAATAAGAGGATCAGGTTTTTTAAATTTAAGTGAAGGATGCCCATCTTTACTATTAAATCCCAGCACCTGGTAAGGATTACTATCCCAGGCAGGATCAAAATTTCCTTGTTCATCTTTGTAAGAGGGCGTACGGTTAGCGTTGTAGCTAAACACATTGCCTACGTGGTTAAGAATGATATCCAGCACGATAAAAATTCCGTTTTGATGCGCGATTTTAACCAACTCCTTAAACTCCTGGGCGGTACCAAACTTTGGATTTACCTTCAAAAAATCCTGTATACCATACCCGTGGTAAGTTTGCTGAAATGTAACCTGTTTAAAGATAGGACTGATCCAGATGGTACTTATTCCTAAACGTTTCAGATAGCCAATCTTACTGGTCAATCCTTTAAGTGTGCCTCCTGCATATACACCGCCTGCTTTGCGCCATTTTGCAGCATCGGTTTCATTTTTGATCGCATTCTTATTATCTGTTGATTTATAAAGCGGAGTTGTTCCCGTGGTTACAATGTTTCCATGAATATCTTTATATCCTGATTCTTTATTATCTGAGAATCTGTCAACCAGTAAAAAATAAAATACCTGGTCTTCCCAGGCAACAGGTGAAGGATGGTATTTCCCTGATGCTACCAGTGATTTCAGGTTCAGTTCAGAAATTTGTTGCAGAGGCATTGCGGTGGTGGTTTATTAGGTAATGCATTCATTATAAAAGAATACTTAAAAAGTACATATTATTTATGAAGAGTGCAAACCTAAAAAAACCTGTGGAACTTTTCGTATGAATAGCAATCAGGAAATCAATGCCAGTAGAAATTTCTTTGTAACTTACTACAAAAAATAATAATCATTTCGAATTAACAGGACACTATTTGTGGATACTGACCAGCGGGGTGAACAGATAAATAAAAAAGCCCTGAAACAGTAACATATTATTTATAATGGCTGCCATCATCTAAAACATATCACCTTTTTAGGGCTTTTTAAAAGTAAAGTTAATTGGAAGTATTACCAGACTGTATAGCCAGGTATTCCTTCAAAGTTATTCTTCCGCTGATCAGTTGCTGGTATAAAATATTTTTATCTGCTTTTACTTTTTTAATGTTGTTTACTAATTCCTGATCAAAAAATAAATCTTTAATAAATGATTTCATGATATTACGATTTGTACCTGTTCTCTTTAAAAATATTGAAAACAGTATGGTTTATAAAATTTGTCTCTAGTAGTTTTCATCTCCATGCTATATCCTGAACTCTATTAGGAATCGTTATTTCAAAATGCAGTGGAAGATATTAATACTACTGACAAACAAACGTTAAGTATGGCAGTCAACGTTATAGAGAAAGTACTTTCTGTTTAGAACACGCAAGATATGAAGATAATGTGTTAATTATACACATTAAAGAGGTTTTATGATATTTTTAAGATGAGCCGGATTAAACAAAGCAGGATTGTTATAACAATTTATCAGGAGTAATAGGTAATTCCCTGATGCGTTTGCCTGTGGCATGATACACGGCATTAGCCAGCGCCGGCGCAAAACCAACCATTGAAATTTCACCAAGTCCTTTGGTTCCCATTGGATTAATGTAAGGGTCCTTTTTATTTATGAATATGGGTTCAATGTGCGGCACATCTGCGTGTACTGGTATATGATAGTCTGCAAGATTATTATTCACATACCTGCCATACCGGTGATCCATAACCGCTTCTTCCATAAGCGCCATTCCAATTCCACCGATTACGCCACCAATAACCTGGCTTTCGGCGGTTTTCAAACTTACGATCCTCCCCGCATCAGTTACAGACACTACTCTTTTAACGGTAACAACGCCGGTAGCAGGGTGAACATGCGCTTCAGTAAAATGCACTGAAAAAGAATACATCGAAAATTTTTGCCGCTCTTCGCCGGATTTAGATTCTTCTGTAACTTCCAGTTGGGACAGGTTTTGTTGTTTTAATATTTCTATGTATGGCAGCTTGACTGAACGATCAGAAGCAAGTGTAAACGCGCCATCTTTAAAAACCAGGTTATCCTGTTCAGCGTTTTTTATGGAAGGTGTTTGGGCAAGTGTAAGTAATTTTTTTCTGAGTGCCACACATGTATCATGAACAGCAGATCCCAAAGTGGAAGTAGTGGTAGAGCCTCCTTGTGTTGGTCCCATCGGGTAGGATGAGTTACCCAGTTCAAATATTATACGGTCAGCATTTATGCCCATAGTCTCAGAAGCAATCTGAACCATTGATGTGGCTGTACCAGGGCCGCCATCGCTAACGGCACTTTGCAATACCAGTGACCCATTAGCTAGTATGCGCGCCAGCACTACAGCCCTGTTCCGGGATGCATTAAATACCCCTGAGCCCATTCCATAACCTACAAGCATTTCGCCTTCACGCATAGAACCCGGTTTTGGATTTCGCTTGCTCCATCCTATCCGTTTTGCTCCTATCTCGTAACATTCCCTTAGATGTTTGCTGCTCCACGGCAGGTTTCTTTCCTGGTCTGTTTCAGCATAATTGCGTAACCTGAATTCCATCGGATCAAGATGTAGCGCATAAGACATTTCATCCATGGCACATTCCAGCGCAAAAGCCCCTGTTGACTCACCAGGCCCCCGCATCCAGGTAGGCGTACTCAGGTTTAGCGGCACTATCCGGTAACGGGTAGTTACGTTCGGACTGGCGTACATATATTTACTCATGTTTATAGTACGCTCAGTAAACTCTTCGTATGAGGATGTTACCGCAGTAGCTTCATGTGTAATACCTATGATTTTTCCATCTGCGGTTGCTCCAATACCTATTTTTTGTAAACATCGTGGCCTGTAGCCAACCATTGTAAACATCTGGTCACGGCTCAGCACTAATTTAACAGGCTTGCTTAACTTCTTTGCTGCAAGCACTGCTGCTATTACGTGTGGCCATGTGCGTAAGCCGCTACCAAATCCACCGCCCATAAATAAAGTAATCACCTGAACGTTTTGCTCCGGAAGTTTAAAGGCATCCATAATGGCTTTCTGTGTAGATTTTACTCCCTGTGTTTTATCGTACACAGTAACCTTGTCTCCTGTTTCCCATAAGGCAATAGTGCAATGCAACTCCATTGGATTATGCACTTCCACAGGTAAAATATATTCATGCTCTATTTTAACCGGAGCATTAAGGTAAGCATCTGTTTCGCCGCGTGAATAATCATTCCATCCCTTTGGAGTAACCGCCCGGTTAATATTTGCGGTGAATTCAGTTCTATGTTCTTCTTTAATATATTCCACCTTAACAAGTGAAGCCCCGTATAATGCCCGTTCATAAGTATCAGCAACTACCAGTGCAATGGGTTGACCGCTGAAATAAATGTATTCATTATAAAATACCCATAAAGGCCTTGAAATTGCAGGACCTTCCGGGGTATTTTGAACTGTTTGATAACCTGGAATTTTTGGCGCATTCAGATGAGTGATTACATCCAGTACGCCAGGTGCTTTCCCCGCTTGTTTTGTATCAATAGATTTAATCCGGCCTTTAGCTATAGTGCTGCTTACTAATACTCCGTAGGTAAGTCCGGGTAGCATATATTCGGCTGAATATTTAGCCGCACCTGTTACTTTCAACCTTCCATCAACACGGTCCAGTGGGTCTGATAAATTAACGTTCTTGTATAGCTGCTCTTCCATATTAAATTCTTTATTTTATGTCAGCGGCTTTTTGTAAAGCCTCTGCAATTGCGTTAGGTACTAACTTTAATTTAAAGGCGTTATACTCATATCCCTTTGCATTTTTTATTGCCAGATTGGCCACCTCACGAAAGTTGGGTTCAGACACCTGTTTACCTATAAGATACTTTTCACATTCATATAAACGCCAGGGTTTATGCGCAACACCGCCCAATGCCAGTCGCGCATTTCGAATAGTCCCATCACTTATATCCATAGCGGCAGCCACTGAAACCAGTGCAAACGCATAAGAAGATCTATCCCTTACTTTCAGGTAATAAATATTTTTTGTAAAGGTGTTATTCGGTATTTCTACAGCAGTAATCATTGCTGCTTTTTCAAGCATATTATCTTTTTCCGGATGATCACCAGGTAACCGCAGGAAATCATTGATGGAAATACGATGTTCTCCTTTAGTGCTATTAATTACAACTGTTGCATCCAAAGCTGAAAGCGCTACACACATATCGCTGGGATGAACTGCAATGCAGGATTCACTGTTACTATAAATGGCATGCATGCGGTTATAACCTTGCAATGCGCTACATCCTGATCCTGGCAGCCGTTTATTACAAGGCATATAATTATCATAAAAATAAGAACACCTGGTGCGTTGCATTATGTTGCCTCCAACAGTTGCCATGTTTCTTAGCTGCGGTGAAGCACCTGCATTTAAAGCAAGTGAAAGTAATGGCTGCTGCTCCATTATCATGTTGTTTTCAGCAACATCACTATTAAGAGCAAGCGCGCCGATACGTAATACTTTGTCTTTATTTTCTATATTTTTAAGTGGAAGGTTGTTTATGTCAACTAGTTTCTGTGGCATAACAATCCCTTTCTTCATAAGATCCAGCAGGTTGGTACCACCGGCAATAAATTTGGCGATAGGATCTTTTGTAAGAATTGCCAGGGCAGACTTTATATCAGAAGGTCTTACATATTGAAACTGGTTCATACTTTTTTCCCTCCCTGTTTAACATCCATTATAGCATCTACAATATGAGGATAACAACCACACCGGCAAATATTACCACTCATGTATTCACGAATTTCTGCTGCTGACCCTGCATGTCCTTCCCTGATAACTGACACACCAGATATAATCTGTCCCGGTGTGCAATACCCGCATTGAAAACCGTCGTGCTTTATAAATGCTTCCTGCAGCGGATGCAGGTTCTCACTATTTCCTAATCCCTCAATTGTTGTTATGCTTTTACCATCCTGCATAACGGCAAGGGTTAAACAGGAGTTGATACGTCTTCCATTAACAAGTACCGTACAGGCGCCGCATTGCCCATGGTCGCAGCCTTTTTTTGTACCGGTTAAACCTAACTGCTCACGAAGCAGGTCTAAAAGCGTAACTCTTGGCTCAAGAGATAATGTATATTTTTTACTGTTTATTTCAAGGTTTACAGGAAGCTTTTCAAAAGCAGACGCAATTTTTTCATCCCAATTTGATTCTGCAGCTTTTAAAACAGTTACAGGAGTTAGTGCAAGCGCGGTTAGTAAAGATGATTGTTTTAAAAAATCCCGCCTGCTTTCTCCAGGGAAATCATCTTTATATTTTTTAATTTGCTTTTTATTTTTCATGCTTATTGGTTTGCAATCCGAAGTCAAATTAAACTTTTCTTCACTCAAAAAAAAATAGGTGCTATCGTAAGAATTTTTTAACCACGGAAAGCCTGGAGGAGGAGAAGAGGTTGCACAAAGGCGTGCTCAGTGTAACCTCTTCTTCTCCTCTGGATGTTCCTTGGTTAATAAAAAATACATGAATCTCTCAAAACCTTCATAAACTCTAACCCTTTCTTCCTCGCGAACACAATATTATTTTCGGGTATTTTTTCAGGATGTGGAAATTGCTCCAGTGCAGCAGTTAAACTGGCTTCCCGCAATATATGTAACATAGGATATAGAGACCGGTTAGTGTAATTAGCCGGGTCAACAGCAGTTGAGCCCGCAAAAAGATACCGTGGATGAAAGCTTGCAATCTGGTAAACTCCCTCTTTACCAAGATCAGCTAAAAATTTTTCAGCAAGCTCTGTCAGTTCAAGGTATTTATAAAAATCACCGAAGTTATCGGGCAATATCAGTAATGTTGTTTCAATAATATCGTTTCCATCAAGCCGCTGAAATTCCAAAGCTAACGCCTGTAAACATGATTTGATATCCGCTGATCTTAACACCTGGTAGTGTATACTTCCGCGTTTTAATTCTTTAGCAGCAAAAGGACAAAAATTACAACCTATCACCACATCCTTAATCCATTTGCTTGTTTGCGCTATTATGTTTTCGTCTGTTTCCAGGCTCATTTCGTTTATAAATTATAAGCATTATCGCTTTTGTTACGGCGGAAGTTACATTTTTTGTTCCTTTGCATAAACATACTATTTACAATTGGCAAAGATTACATTTTTCCAGGTTGATGCATTCACTGATATTCCTTTCAAAGGCAATCCTGCCGCTGTTTGTTTAATGGAAAAAGAACTCCCGCCAACGCTTCTGCAACAGATAGCCATGGAAAATAACCTGGCTGAAACTGCCTTCCTCCTAAAAGCAACAGATGGTTATAACCTACGCTGGTTTACACCTACTGTAGAGATCAAACTATGCGGGCACGCAACGGTAGCAAGTGCACATGTTTTATGGGAGAAAGAAATGCTACCGGTAACGGAAACTGCCAGGTTTTTTACTAAAAGCGGATTACTTACCGTTACTAAAATAGACGAATGGATTCAACTGAATTTTCCCCGGTTTGATTATAGCAAAGTTGATGTTCATGATGATATCATCAAAGCTTTAGGCATCACTCCAATAAATTCAATCCGCTCAGGTGATGGAAGATTTATTATTGAAGTGGCTGATGAAAAAGAGGTAATATCCCTTGATCCGGATTTTTCTGTTTTAAAGAATCATGAAACTGTTGTAGTAACAAGCAAAGCATCAGCATCCTTAGGATATGATTTTATATCACGTTCCTTTACTGCAGCGTATGGAGTTAATGAAGATCCTGTAACAGGTTCTTCCCATTGTACACTTGCCCCTTACTGGGCAAAGAAATTAGGTAAAGATAAGTTGTCGGCATACCAGGCTTCTGCACGTGGTGGCGCATTAAAATTACAGGTTACAGATGACCGGGTTTTGATTGAAGGAAAAGCAGTTACTGTTATTGAAGGAGTGTTGGTTTTGAACCAGATGTAATGTTAATGATTGCATTGCTGTCAGCCGTCAGCTATCAGCTTTCAGGAAGAAACCTATCACTCATTGATCTTCTGATTGCGGATAGCGTTCGTGATTTTATGCTAACTTAAACCTCGAATATTTATATAACGGGGGGTATTATCTTTGTTAAGTTTATTCAAACAATAAATTATTACACATGAAAGCTGTATGGAAAGATCAGGTTATTGCTGAAAGCAATGAAACTATTATAGTTGAAAACAACCATTATTTTCCTCCTGAATCTGTAAATAAAAAATTTATATCATTAACAGATACACACACAACATGTCCATGGAAAGGAGAGGCATCCTATTATAAATTAGAAGTTAATAATGATGTAAACAAGGATGCTGCCTGGTTTTATCCATATCCCAAACAAGCCGCGGAAAATATAAAAGATTATGTGGCCTTTTGGAAAGGCGTACAAATCATCCCTTAAGTTGCAATTTATGTAAACATTTGATGCAATAGTTATAGGATCAGGACAAGGCGGAACGCCTTTAGGTAAGTGATGACTGTATTACAAATAGCCATGCAGGGTAAAATCACTTATGAACAAATTCGTGAAAACATTTTTGCTCTTCCTTTGTATGCTGAATCGCTAAATAACCTGTTTATGAGTCTTGATAAATAATCTTTTGCTAATGATCAGCGTAGAACATGTAAGTAAAAATTTTAATGCTATAAAAGCGGTTGACGATATTTCTTTTGAAGTAAAAGAATCGGAAAACATGGTTTTTCTTGGAACCAGTGGTTGTGGTAAAACAACCACGCTACGGATGGTTAACCGGCTTACAGATCCTTCGGAAGGAACGATCTTCGTTAACGGTGAAAACATTATGCAACAGCAACCTGAAAAACTCAGGCGTTCTATTGGATATGTACTGCAGCATAACGGTCTTTTTCCGCATTACACGGTTGCTCAAAACATAGCAATTGTTCCTGAATTGCTTGGAAGCAATAAAGACCAGATCAGGAAAAGGACTATTGAATTAATGGAGAAACTTCATTTGCCGCCGGAAAAATATCTTAATGTTTACCCAGACCAGTTAAGTGGCGGCCAGCAGCAACGGGTTGGATTAGCAAGAGCTTTGGCAGCAGACCCGCCTGTGTTATTAATGGATGAACCCTTCGGTGCACTTGATACAATAACGCGCAATAAAATCAGGAAGGAACTTAGCGATCTGGATGAATTTAAACGAAAAACCATCATCATGGTTACTCATGACGTTCAGGAAGCATTTGCATTAGCGGATAAAATATGCCTTATGGATAAAGGAAAAATTATTCAGTTGGGCTCCCCGGATGAGTTGCTTTTTAATCCAACAAACGAATTTGTAAGTAATTTTTTAAAAGAAGAAAAAACCCAACTGGTCTTTAGATCTGTAAAGTTAAACCGGCTCTGGTCTTTGTTTTCTGAGGAATTGATTGAATCAAATTCACATGTTACCACCGTTCCATCAAATATTTCAGTATGGGATGCTATGGAAATGTTTTATAACAGAAAGAACAATGATGAGGCGCTTCTTACTATTGTTGACGCAGGCACCAATAAAATAAAACAGGTAAACTTTGTTTCATTGATGCATGCCATGAACCGGTTAAATAATAATTAGGATGCCAGATCAACAACAAACATTCTTTGAATTCTTAGGTCAGCAGAAAGATAAAATGCTGAGTCAGACTTTAGAACATATCGGGCTTACATTTACTTCGTTGTTGATTGCTGTTATTATTGGTATTCCGCTGGGGATCTTTATTGCCGGCAGAAAAAAATGGGCAGGAACAGTGTTAGGCATTGCCGGCGTATTACAAACCATTCCCAGCATTGCGTTGCTAGGAATTATGATTCCTTTATTAGGTATTGGTGCACGGCCGGCTATTGTAGCACTGTTCTTATATGCACTGTTGCCAATTATCCGAAATACCTACACCGGAATAACCGGTGTAAACGCAACAGTAATTGAAGCCGCAAAAGGTATGGGCATGAGCCGGCGGCAGATATTATTTAAGGTTCAACTGCCACTGTCTATGCCCGTTATATTAGCAGGAATAAGAACTGCAACAGTAATAAATGTTGGGGTAGCTACGCTCGCAGCTTATATAGCAGCAGGTGGGTTGGGTGAATTTATATTCGGTGGCATTGCTTTAAACAACACCAACATGATCCTTGCCGGTGCCATACCTGCAGCACTGCTTGCTGTAATTTTTGATTTTCTGCTTTCAAAAGTTCAACGTCTTAACCTGCGAAAATTAAAGGTTGGATTGATAGCACTTCCCATCGTTATAATGTTGCTTTCTTCCTTTTACCTACTCCCGTCTGTGTACGAAGGGAAATTACTGGCAGGATTCACACCTGAATTTATGGGCCGCTCTGATGGATACCTGGGGCTTAAAGAAAAGTATAAGCTTTGTATAAGAACTGTTGTTATCAGTGATGCCGTAATGTACAATGCTGCACAGGAAAAAAAATTAGATGTCATCAGCGGCTATAGTACCGATGGGCGCATAAAGGCATTCGATCTGCAGATATTGAATGATGATAAAGGAATATTTCCACCTTATTATGCTGCCCCTCTTATCCGCAATGAAGTTTTAAAACTGTATCCTGAACTGGAAATAACATTGAATATGCTTACCGGTGTAATTAATGATTCTATCATGACTGAATTAAATTACAAAGCCGATTTTTTAAAGGAAGATCCTGAAAAAATAGCGTATGACTTTCTTGTTTCCAAATCGTTGTTTAAGCCTTCACGTCATGGCAATAAGGGCACTATCCGGCTTGGCTCTAAAATATTCGCGGAGCAATACATCCTTATCAATATGTACAATATGCTTATTACAGGTTATACCGATCTTAAAGTAATTACCAAAACAGGACTGGGGGGCACAAAAATTTGTTTTGATGCTTTAACTAATAAGGAAATTGATTGTTATCCTGAATATACAGGCACCGGCTTGTTAGTAATGTTGCAACCCAAAACCAGTTTATTAACCTCGATCATAGGCAATAAGAATAAAGTATATAATTATGTACAAGCTGAATTTAATAAAAGATATAATATTTCATGGCTGAAACCAATAGGCTTTAATAATGCGTATGCGTTGATGATGCGCAGGAAACAAGCTGGCGAAATGAATATTAGAACCATTTCAGATTTAAAGAAAGAAGCAGATCAACAATAGTGACATGAATGATTTTGTAAATAAATTTTTATTAGTAAGGTGGCATTCGGAAAATATCTGTAAACCCTTACAGACGGAAGATTACGTGGTACAACCTGTGCCTGATGTTAGTCCACCTAAATGGCACCTGGGACATACAACATGGTTCTTCGAAACTTTTATCTTAAAAAACTATCTTGAAGGTTACAAGCAATTCAACCCTGATTACAATTACGTATTTAATAGTTATTATGAAACAGTTGGTAACCGCGTAATCAGAACTGACCGTGGTAACTTGAGCCGCCCAACAGTTGCAGATATTTACAACTATCGTGAACATGTAGACGAAGCAATGAAAAAACTATTATGTGAAGAACTTTCACCGGAGCTCCGGGAATTATTGGATTTAGGATTCAATCATGAACAACAACATCAGGAACTTCTTTCAACGGATATAAAATATATTCTTGGTCATAACCCGCTTTTTCCAAAATATACTGATGGCGATATAAACAATATTGATAGTCCTCTAGAAGAAACTATAATTGAAATTAAAAGTGGAGTTTATGAAATCGGGTATCAGGGAACCGGATTTTGCTTTGACAATGAGCTGGGAAGACACCAGGTGTTTTTGCAGGATTATAAAATTGCAAATCAACTGGTAACTAACCAGGAGTTTCTTGAGTTTATAAACAGCGGCGGCTACGAAAACTTTATTTATTGGCATGCAGAAGGCTGGGATTGGGTTAAAACAAAACAAGTGAAATGCCCGATGTACTGGTTTTGTATTGATAACAATTGGTATTATTATACTTTAAATGGCCTTCAACCACTAAAACTTCATGAAGCTGTTTGCCATATCAGTTATTATGAAGCATTCGCGTATGCATCCTGGAAGGGTAAAAGATTACCTACTGAATTTGAGTGGGAAATAGCGGCACAAAAATTTCAATGGGGTAAAAGGTGGGAATGGACCGAGAGTGCTTACCTGCCTTATCCCGGTTTTAAGAAAGCAGCTGGCGCTATTGGTGAATACAATGGAAAATTTATGGTTAATCAGAAAGTGTTGAGAGGAGCATCTGAAGTAACTCCGGCAGGTCATAGCAGGATCTCTTACAGGAATTTTTTTCATCCACCGCTTAGATGGCAATACACAGGTATAAGATTAGCGGAATAAATGCATCCATATGAACACATTTTTTGAAGATGTTTTACAAGGTTTATCAGCTCCATTAAAACAACTGGATTCAAAATATTTTTATGATAAGGAAGGAGACAGGCTATTTGAGGAAATTATGAAATGTCCGGAATATTACCTCACAAATTGTGAGATGGAAATTTTATCAAAGCAGAGCGGGTTCATTATCGATAGCATCTCCTCCTTTCATAAAGATTTTGATGTAATAGAACTGGGTGCGGGGAATGCATTAAAATCAAGCTTCTTTTTAAAAGAACTAATTCAAAGAAAAGTCGCGTTTACTTATTTTCCGATTGATATCTCTGAAAACATCATTCAATTACTTGGGGAACAATTACCCCTGGCTATTGCAGGCATCAACATGCATGCGCTATGCGGAGAGTATTTAAACATGTTACAAAAAGCAAGTGCGCTTACGAAAAAAAATAAACTGGTATTATTCCTGGGGTCTAATATAGGTAACTTTTCAAAATATGAAGCGCAGCAGTTTTGCATGAAAATAAGAGACCATCTTGCCCCCGGCGATATGTTACTGACAGGTTTTGACCTGGCGAAAAATCCACGCACCATTTTAGATGCCTATAATGATAAAGCAGGCATTACCAAACAATTTAATCTTAACCTGCTCAGCAGGATAAACAGGGAGCTCGAAGCTGATTTCAATCCTTCTCAGTTTGATCATTATCCGGTGTACGATCCACAGACCGGTGCATGTAAAAGTTATCTTGTCAGCATGCAGGACCAGGTAGTATGTATTGGTGAAGCAGATTTTATCTTCTTTAAAGAAGGAGAGCCCATATTAACCGAAATCTCACAGAAATATAAAATAGACGAGATTGAACAGATGGCTAATGACTGCGGTTTTAAATTGCTGAATAATTTTTATGATTCCAGGAAGTGGTTTACAGATAGTTTGTGGATATACCAACGCAGATAAAATTCATCATCTTTGAGTGTTCTTTAACCAATGAGAAAACGCAGGAAAGGAAGAAGAGGTTACACGGAGGAGTTCTCTGTGTAACCTCTTCTTCCTCTCCTAGGTTTCCGTGGTAAAAAAATTTTAGCAGAAATATGCCTATCTAGCCAATAGCTTTATAAAAATACTAGTAACATTTAATTTATATTAAAAATGTTTTTGAGAAGGTTACCTTTTCTATCTTTGCGTATAAATAACACATTAGGGAACATAATTAATGTTTATTAGGTGTTCTGAATCGTTCCCTTAAAACTACGACAATACATTTTTTTCATATGGCAAGCAATCGTTAAGGCCTTCTGTTTCTACAGAGGGCCCTTTCTTTTAGCAGGATTTTTCAGGATTATATAAAATCTCAGGATTATTTTTAGATCCCTTACTACTGTCATGTCAAGCTTAAAATGTGTGAATACCGGATAATGGACCAGGTTGCGCCTAGCAGAAGCATTAATGGTATTGATTTCCTGACGGTTTAATAAAAGTTAATACGGAATTTAACAGTTTACATAACACTAAATATTTCTGGAATAATACTAATGGTACTGAAGCCATCAGCGCCTTTTGATATTTCAACCTGGGTATAAATTTCTTCTTTGAGCCGCTCAACGTGGGAGATAATGCCGATAGTTTTTCCACCGATTTGTAACCCTCTTAATGCGCTCAACGCAACTTCCAGTGTATCCGCGTCAAGCGTACCGAATCCTTCATCTATAAAAAGGGAATCGATCGTTGTAAGTTTTGAGG
>JAABUS010004389.1_pt1 | contig 20422 bp, 8 predicted proteins | sample 5560161 | NCBI WGS metagenome assembly JAABUS01 (sample SAMN10711885, study PRJNA513376) | rock metagenome | isolation source: Antarctica rocks | place: Antarctica: Victoria Land, Trio Nunatak nord | collected 2016-01-04 | reverse complement strand
TAGATACTATAAAAACACAAAGTTCAAAAAAAAAAAAAAAAAAGTTGCTAAATCGGTGCAATATCGCTACTTAATCGGTATATAATATATTTAGAATATAGGATATGAGTAGATACGCATTTCTAGTATTTGATATAATTTCGGTATAAAATATGTAAAAATCGGGGTTTCCGGACTTGCCGATGAAAATTATATCGTTATTAAATCTAATTTAATCGCGCCCTATTAATATAGGTTACTCTAAATATCGTAGGCTCGGTAAAATATCTTAAGAGTTATTTTTTACTATTATTTTTAAGAAGATAATATAAATCTCCTATATATAAAAATTTCAAATCTTTTCTTTCCCGCTTAGCTAGTTTTATATCTAGTCCCCGAAATACTATCTTAAGATTTAGTTAATATCCGAAGCTAGTTATACTATTATTATTATATTTATCCTACTTCGCTACTAGCTAAGAAGATATTACGTTAAAGAAAATTATATATAAGTTATCGAGTAGGTATTTAAAAAAGAAATTAAAGAATTAAATATATTAATTATTAATATAATTATTCTTTATTATATTAAAATCGTAAAATTAATATTATTACTAGGATCACGATCTCTAAGCCAGGTACTAGTTAATACCGCTTTATTATTAATTAAATCTAGTTATTAATATCTTTAAGGTCTATTATAGGCGGCGAAGATAAATAAAATTAAATAAATGTATATAGATATAAAAGATTAGTAGTTTATAAACTAAAACTTTTATAATTAAAACTATTTATAATTATTATCTAGGAGAGATTTTATAGAATTAATAATATCTATTTTCTTTATAAAATCTAATATAGGAGGAGTAGAGGCGGAGATAGTAGATAATAATAATAATAATAATAATAATCTCGCGAGTAGTAAATTTAGAAAAGATTTATTTAGAAGAATCTAAAAATATTTAAATATATATATTGGTTTTTATTACCCCGATATTCTCCTTAAATATAATATTACCTTCGCTATAAATATATTTACTAAAGAGGATAAATATACGGCCTAGAAAAAACTAGTTATTAAAACTAATTTAATTAATATCGAGTATATATTAATACTTTATAAAAATATATAATTTACTATTAAACTAATATTAGCTAGCGTATTCGCTTCGATAAAAGTTTATTTAATAGTTTAAATATACCGCCTCGAAACTTAAATCCTATAACTCTTTTTTATCGGTAAAGTTAAAAACTTTAATTCTAGTTTAATTATTAAAGTAGACTCTAAATACGACTTCGTTTTTATATTTTAATAAATAAAATCTACCTTCCTTTAACGTTAATATCTTAATCTATTAATATTCCTATAAATACGAGACGTAATATATTTAATTAAAATTATAATACGGAGAGCCTATAAGAAAGATTACTCTATTTTTAATATTATATCTCTAGGCTCTAGTATAATAATAATTAAATAGTATTTACGACTAATATTTTTTAATCCCTAAATAATAGGTTATTCCTAAAAAGACCCTTAATATTAATATAATTATTTTCGCGATTAGAATTTTATAGTATCGTCTATCGTATTATTAAAGAATTATTATTATAAATCGGGGTCAGTTTATATATATAGAATAAATAATAGTTTATAAATATACTAGTAAAAGGCGAGTATTTCTACTCTTATCGCTAGTTAAATAAAAAGTAAATATAGTAGATAAGATTTTAGGCGTTCCTCTTCTATATTTAAAAAAAATAGAAAGAGTATTAATAGGTCTTCCGGCTATTAATATTAATATGAAATAAATTATATTAAATAAACTAGAGGTAATAAATAAAATAGAATACTTAGAGCGAGTAGAGGATTTAAAGGAATATAGTATAACTTTATTATATAATTAGGAAATATCATTTCTCTAATAATTATATTCTATTTATATTCATAGTATAAATACGTAAAGGTTCGGTTAAGATATTATAAATATAATTATAAGTTTAGCGCTAAGAGTTATTTTTTTTCTTTTATCCTCGCTATTATTCCTTACCCCTAAAATTATTATAAATAATTCTCGTATTATTAATACTATAAAAAATAAATAACTAGCGATCTATAATAGGTTTTATCCACGAATAAATTTATTATTTCTATTTAATCTAGAAGCCGGTATAAAATAATATAATAATTTATTACTCCCGTTACGAAATTAGTATTCCTTAAAAGAATATTATTCTCTTCTATAATATTAACTATATTCTAGTTTATTATACCTACTTAAAGCTCTCTACCTCTTTCGATTTAGTTATTTTTCTCGACGTATTATCGATAAACGTAAATACTACGAACTCTTATTAACGAGATACTAGGATCGGTATTTTATATTTTATATATACTACCTACCTCTATAGTTATATTATTCGTTAGTTTTCTCTTTCTCCGAGAGATTAAATTATTATTACTTTAATATTATATTAGTTAAATATTTAAAGACGGAGCTCGCCTATAACCGCTACTATTTTATCTTTATATAATTTTATAATATTTAAAACCGAATTATTCCGAGAAAATATACTTACGTGTATTTTTTATTTTATCGAGGCCTGAATATTTACCCTTCTCCGCCGTTTTAATAATAATTTTAATATATCTAATAATTTTATAAAAGTATACTTTAACTTTCGACTTCTATATTAAAATTAATAAAATACCTCGCGTTCGTTAAATCTAGTTAATATATACTTTTAATAGCTAGGTATAAATTTCTATATATTACTTTAATTATAATTATTACTACTACTGTTAATTTCCTTCTTTTATTTCCTTGAGTTTCGCGGTCTTTATTTTATATACCCCGACCGTTATTTATCTACTATATATATTATTCGGCTAGTATTTATCCTATTACTCCGAAACTTTTATTTATACCCCGTTTATACTTAATTCTTATAGATTAATATAAATTACGATTACTTCTTTCGATACTTAATCGTTATTTATATATCTTATTATCTCTTACCTTAGTTTTACCCTTCCCGTCTTTATCTCGCCCTTTTCGTTACCTTTCTTTACTCTCCTCGAACCTTATTAGAAATTATAATAATAAATAATCTAGAGCGAATATTATATTATCTTAATTATAAGTCTAGATATTATTTCTTATACTATTTTCTTATTTTCTTTTTATTTTATAATATTCTTTTCCTTTATTCTTAATCTTTATTTATAACTAGATTTATAATAAATCTCGTTTATATCTTTACTTTCTCTAAAATACTAAAAGAAATTATTTTACTAATAATACTCTATATATTTATAAATAATATAAAGATTCTACGATATATATTTATAACGAGTATATTAAATACCTAAACCCGAAGTTTTAATTAAAGTTTTTATATTATACTCTCTTTTATTTCTTTTTAAATTATATACTCTTCTCTTTTTAATTATTTAAGTTAATTCCTTTAATTCGCGCTCCTACGCTCTTTTATTTACTCTCTCTCTCTCTATACTATTATATAATCTTCTTTTCTTTTACTATAATATCGAATTTTATTAATACCTTTAATACTTCTATAAATTATAAATTATATATATCGGTCTTTTTTATAAACTAAAATTTTACAGTTATTATAATCTTTAGTTTCTCTTTTTAAATATTTCTTCTCCTTTTTAAAATAACGAGCTAGTTTATTCTCTTTTATATAAATCGTTAAATTTAGAAGACGCGATAATTATTAATATACGGTTCGTATAAGTAAAGCGAAGGAAGAGTTAACGAATTCGGAAATACTACTTTAAATTCTAATTATAATTTAAAAGATTTATTTTATTATTATTAATATTCCTTCCTTATATTCGGCTTAATTAACGACGAAATATAAAACGAAATTTCTAAAACTACGTTACTTTCTTAACCTCTAAAATAATAATATAATATATTATTATCTGTATAATTTAGATAAAGAGATATAGAGTCTATTATTCGGGGTAAATAATAAAAGCTCTTAATAAGGCGCCTATAATATATAATTAATTATTAATTCGGATAGTATAGGTTAACTACGGTAACTAAAGCGAAGACTTAAAGTCTATTAAACGAGGTAAATAATAATAGTTCTTAACGAAGTAAATTAATTCTTCTAGATAATAAAAACTCCTAATAAGATAAATTAATTAAAATAAATATAAAAAACTCTTAACGAAGTTTATTAAAAAATAAAAGCTCCTAACGAGGTACCTCTAATATATTATTCTATATATTCGAATAATATAGGGTAATTAGAATAGAGGCGAATATATTAAAATAAATTTACTTAAATAATATTTCAAATATAGTACTAAATATAGTATAATAATTATATAATCTTCGATTAATTATAGTATTATTATAATTTAGAAAAACCGTCTTTTATATATATCGTTATAAGATTATTATAAAGTTATATTTCTATAAAAATTTCATAAAAATATAACCGCGGTATAAATATTATTAAAAATAATCTTGGAATAATATACTAAAAGGTATTTACTATTAATTATTATTTATATAAATTTATTATACTATAATCGTTTATATACGATATATTCAGATAATATTTTACTCGCTATAGATTACGGATAATTTTTCCTTAACAAAACGGTTATATTACGAAATCGTTTTTAATATACGCTAATTACCAACGCATGTAACCTTGGCTGTATTATTACAATAGTCCTCATATAACGAATATTATCTTACAGTCCTATAACTATCATTACTACCGTAAGAAAGCCGCTAAGGTAGCTTACAAAAGGGTAAAATCCGGGTACAAGGGGTCACCCCTGAACCGCTCAACCGTCCACTCGTAGGGCTGAAGCCCGTAGACCCGCGAAAGAGCCCCCTAGAACCCGCGCTCCGGGGCGCTAGCCCTCGGAATGTTCATGTTCTAGGGGGCTCTTTCGCGGGTCTACGGGCTTCAGCCCTACGAGTGGACGGTTGAGCAGTTTGACGATTCAGGGGTGACCCTTCTATCCGATTATGGCTGCTGCGAACCGATATCTAGATTTACTGAGGTAGTTCAGGTGTCCTGCTGTGCCCCGTTCCATCTAACGGCCGGCAAAAGATGACGTGAATTACTGAAGGAGCTCATCCGAGTCAGCTCGCTAATATGCAGATAGTGGGGTAGCATTGGTAGGAATCTCCAGTAGCAGGGTCAATAATTCTGCTTCACATGCCTCCCAGTAATTGCTTCATTCAACATCAATGGTAGAGAAGGAGCTCGTATTGAGACAGCGGTCGCAAAATTGGATCCCAGAAAGCTTTTCCTAAAATCGGGCACACCGACTGGTGTCCGTACTGCCGCTGCTCGAGAATGAATCTGCTGTGTAATTTTAGTTAGCGAATGATAAGGTTTGCATGATTGCGGTGAGAAGAGCTACAATATGCAGGGCGAGACATGGTTTACGAACATGGAAAAAACGTAACTACCTTAGGATGCGAAGGATTCGCGAGACTAAATGTCAGCTTGTCTTGCATGAGCTGAACGACGACCTGCATGTTGTTTAGCGAGAATGCCTATTAGCGTGTAGGGATCTTTGGTTGAAGCACAAGGGTTCAGAGGTGTGGTATAGGAATCATTATGTTAGTAGTAGTGCACAAAGATCAGATAATAACATGATACAGAGATCACATTACAGAGATCACATATCAGAGGGCATCAGAATACCCCCATCCTTCAGAAGAACAGAATGGTTTGCAAAGTAGCGCCAAGAAAAATTGCACAATCGATATCCACCTTATAACCCTGCAATCAAAGGTCTAATCACCAAGTGTTCGCTGCATAAATTATCTATCTTACTTACCATTACGACTTTATAGTAAAGAGTTTACCTTGCTTTACAAGTCGCCCTCATTGCAAACCAGTCTGTTCTTACCGAGCCACACTTCGCCCCCCTCTATGTCATAAAGTTGGCAATGAGTATACACTTAAGTACAAATATATTATAAGTGCGTCATTTATCGCACTGCTATTGTTTTCTTCTCGTACTTCATGACGGAAATGATGCCGCAACTTCGACCAATTCCTAGCCTCACCAGCGCAGCACTGTCTTCGCCTCGTCAAGCATCTTCGCACCTACTATTGGCGGTGCGGTCTACAAATGTTTGGATTGGCGTCAAACACATAAATGGACTGAGATAAAGTCTCGCAACGTTGTGAAGAACGAGCTCTGGATGTATGTGCCAACACGTAGAACCGAGAACCAACCGACCCCATGTACGATTCTTACAATCGTCCTATGCTTTGAAAGTTATCCCAATAGTTTCAATTTTGCTTCGCAACGGACAAAGAGTCACTGCGAGTCGTATATTAGGTTTTAGCTGACCCCAGCTCTCAGAAAGGATATTGAAGCCTGCTGATTGCTTCAACAAGAACCAATTTTCGTTGTATGACACTCATGTAGTTGACATAAGCGCCTTCTCGGCATCATCGTCAAGCCAAAGAGAGCTGGCACCTGTCAATGACGTTTGTATCTCTCGTGCTATAACCAATTTCCAAGCCTCGCTTGCTAAGCGAGACCCAAGTCCCCGCAAGGCTGGGCGTTTCAAAATTAGGAAAGACCAAGGCTATAAACCCGTGTTTCGAGACATCTGCACGCTTCCAAGGGTCACGATGTACCTCAAGAAGGGGACCTGGGTCGCAGACCTTGACCTACTTCATCTTATACACGGACCACTTTGCTACCTAAAAGCCGAACGTAGTCATTACACAAAAGAAAACGAAGACCACTCTGCGATCCATGGCATAACGACTGTCGATAATCGGTTTGAGTATTCAGATCGTCCGCCTAACACAGCTGTCATCAGAGCGAGTAAGAACTGGGTTGCGCGGCTGGCTCTCGCAGCAATACCGATGACTGAAAAGAAGGCTCTGATCATGGGGCTGGAGAAATTTGCTGGGCTTGCGCGAAGGAGTCACTACCATACGAGCGGGTTTTGATAGGCGAGAGACTGTTCCTTTGCTAATTCCACAAGTCCAGATTAGCCCACGTCTCCGAATATATCGGTAACTACTACCTAGGTCTTAATATTAGCCCCTATTTAACGATCAGAACGGGTAAGGCCGGGTTTTAGGGATAAGATTCTCAGATGATGGAGAATGGCGTAGCGCGAGTATCTACGTTGAAGAAATACTTACCATTGCCTTTCTTTCTTCTACTGATTCATCAGCCTGGCATTTCCCTTCAATTGACTTTAATACTGTCAGAGACGTAGGCCTGCAGCGATGTATGGAGAATTACATATATCCCATGAGGCTGTGACATAGGCATACTACGAACTTCCAAGACGATGAATTCACTCAAAATATTATTAGTGGCATGCTGCAATGTGACGCAGTTCATAAGGGCTGGTCTTTGGAGAGCACATGCATAGCTTCCACTGGGATGAGATGCACTGATGTCCCCGGTAGACTGCCATGAAATCTACGTGCCTGCTATATTCGGCTGAGCTTCTGAGGACAAAGTAGCGTCTAAAACACCGAACTCGCGCCGGTCCAACCAAAATCACACTGAGGACTGCCCATTGTATCATGACACTAGCCGCTGCTATAACACCGACTGACCAACTAAATCGATGGTGACAACACTGCCTGTCGACGACTCAAAAGATGCAAAATGGTTGAGAAAAGTATCATTGCCATTGTTGGGTGTTTTGGAGTAACAGTAGACCCCTGACCTGAGAATTTAGCACGCACTCATAGCAGCCGCTGAATTGGGCCGGATGGACATAGAGCATGACTCACCCAACCCGAGGAGCGAAAACCTATCAGCAAATGTCAATGGAGTCAGCCCACCCTTCGCCTTCCCTCCTGCACCATTACTGGCGTCTGTGGCAATCTGCTTAGCGCCTTCGAAGCCGTAAGCATAAACGATTCTTCCACCTCTCGAGCTTGATTGTAGAGGGGTAAAGCAAGGAGCATTTGCAAGAGTCTCGATATCAGACTTATCCATATACCAAGTTTCATGGTTGAAAGTTCAAAGGAAAAGCATTTCCGCAGGCTTCCGGCCCTGACTCCACGAGAGCTCCGACCAAGGTAAAGGATATGAAGAATACATTTCCCTATCCTTCTTCGCTCTCCTCCTACAATCCATTAGATTTTCACCAAGAAGACTCACACCAACGCTATTAACTCTGAAGGCCTTCGTACGCAGGATCCCCGCCTCTAGAGCCAACGACGACGACAAGCCGTTAGGAGAACAGACCAAGCACATTTTGTCACGCGAAAAGCTCTTGCGCATCGGCTCCTATGACGCTTTCGAAAAGTTGTCCACAAGTTCGACGCTGCTAGACGACCAATTACCGTCAACCTATATATGTTGTCCAATGAAAAGGCTGCCACGTGAATTGTTGGATCGCGTTCTTGAACAACTCAATGTACCCGCATTATTCTGCCTCAAATTAACCAGCAAAGATCTATTCGGCGCTATCATGATGGGAAAAGGACCGCCTCATGCTTTCTACTAGACGGGTCATCACAACTTGATTGGAAAGTGATTTGATAGCAAAAGCGGCTGCATTGCCCGAGCTCTTAGCATGCGCCTTCTGCAAGAAAATCCACCCTTGGATGGTGCTTGGGATGCCGCATACTAAGTTTGGATACGGAAACCGAAGACCTGGGGATGACGCACTATAAGACTCCCCCTGCTCATCGATTCTGTTGGCTTCATATCCCCAAGAGGATTTGCTATTCACCCAAATTCCGCGATCCATCACAGGAAGCATGGGCGAAGTCGCTGGGTAGAGACCGCTGGGTTGCTACTTATCCCCTAGCCTGCTTGCACTGGGGAGAAAAGCTGGAGACTGGGGAGGAAACCTGCCCTGTTTGCCGGAATGAATGTACCTGCTGCGGATATGGCAGGCGTATTTATGTGTCCCGATATGGGTGTCAGCGAACGATCGAGTCTCTCGAGCACGTTAGGTTTCTTAGGAGACAAGTGAGGTGCTGTCAATTAGAGGTCGAGATAGAAATAATCGCTACCCAGACAATATGAGCGCCCCGTCCCTCGCCATTCACTAGTGGAAAAGACCTCACAGACTTAGGGAGCTTTCAATCGGCGTGAAAATGAAACGTTATGATACACCCTAAGGCTTGATTAAAGAAGTTCCACTAGAAATGGTAGATGATGTGGAAGTCCTGTAGTCATATTATTCTCGCAAGCAACGAGCCCCAACATCAAAACCGTTACTTCATATTAGTATCGTACCCGAAAACATATACGTGCTCAGCTATCACGAGCTCCACAGCAACCCGCTGAGGATTGTGCCCACTACGTCGTAATCCACTCATTCATCCGTACTCCTAAAGCACGAACCCCACCTAAGCCCACAATCCCTAAAATGGCGCCTTCCACCTCGGACCCCCCAGCCTACTCGCTCTATGCAATTTCCTCGCCTGCAACTCTATCGGCATCTCATTGATACTGGGCGGCGGCGCCTTGACCCACCCTCCGTTTCCGTTCTCTGGCGCTCTCGCTCTCCTCTTGACTTCTCTCTCGACTTCCTCCATGCCCCTAGTCCGTGACTCGGCAAACAGATTCGTGCGTGCGGGAGTCGTCTCTTGCATTGCCCTGGCTTGCAAGTCTACCGCTGGCTTTCGACGGGCGTCGTGGTCAACGCGACGTTGCATTTGTATCTGTGCTTTAGCAATTTTGATAGCGTCAGCGTCCCCGCTTGCGGCCCTACTGAGGCGGCGATGTGCGTCAATCTTGGGCTTGATCTGGATCTGAGGCTGGTTCCAGAAGGCGTTGCTTTCGCAGGCCGTCCTCCACTCATTACTAGATTTGGGTGAGCGGTGTTTGATTTTGACTTCGTCGATATCTTTCATGATTTGCTCAATGCGAGCGATCTCAGGTGAGGCGCGTGACGAGCGGGAGGAGCGTCTTGGTGGGAGGACTGGCTTCTTGTTCCAGCTCCACTCGCGCTCCGTTGGGATGGGACTGGCGGCGCGGTCATCTAGGCCCGGGGTCAGGGTGCGGTCATCCTCTTCGGCGAAGCCTTCGGCTGTTGACGATGGCCGCGGTGACGTTGGTCGCGGTACTAGGCGCTGGACCTGTACGATGGACCATGACGAAATGGGTCGTGGCTCAATATGTTGTAAACTTGAAGTAGGTAATGGTGAAACTGGCCGTGGCACTGCTGGCTGGACTTTGGGGTTTAATTGTGGTGATGCTGGCCGCGTCCCTGAGCGCTGGGGCTCTGTGGCACGTATAGGTGACGCTGGCCTTGTGCAGGATCGTTGGACCTTCAATGGCTGTGGAGGCGCTGGCTTCGTCTTGGGAGACGGAGTAGGTGAGATTGATCGTTCACGAGGTTCTGCGCAGTGCTGAACGCGCGGACCCTGGTAAGATGTCTGCTTGGTCGCTAGTGGTGGAATGATCAAAGCTGCTCGCGCGGCAGCTACCGACCCTCTGCTCTTTTTTAGCGGTACTGGAGGCGGCTGAAGTATGCAGGCCTGCTCAATGACTTCGTTCGCGGTCGAGGGATGGCAACTGCTGCCGATATTTGGATCGCTGTAGATCTGTTCAGATAGCTCCGTGACATCAACAAAGAGCTTCAGGATGTTCGCTGTCCGCTGGTTGACCCCAGATTCACCCAAGCTCTCCAGGCAGACTTTGAGACATCGGCACTCATGGTCTAGGAGGCGCGCTATTCGTAGGGACTCCTGTAATGGCTGGTGTGATGAAGTCGAAGGCTGCAGCGCAGAGCTCGTCTTTGGAAGAAAGTCTTGCGTTGATGAGTTGCTAGGAGCCGAAGAAACGCTGGATATTAGTGAGACTGGAGAGAAATTCTCGTCAGAGTAGCTGGATGATGCTGTGGATACAGTCGATACTGATCTACTCAGAGCGCGTCCACTACTCGGTTGTTCGTTGTTGCCGAAGCTTGTCGTCCGCGAGTAGGCTGGCGCAGGTTGAGATTGCTCATTCCGTGCCTCTTTGGCATTACTGGAAATGAAGTTAATAATGGACATATGCCGACACAGATCTGCGGCCAGATACTGCTGCTCTGGCGTGTTCAGAAAATCACGTCTGAGACCAACACCGCCGCTCGAGCTTTGGTTCCCCACCATACAGCCGAGGAAAACAAAGGTATATGGATGAGCCGTCTGATCTGTAGACGTAGCCTTGGAGTTATCACCGGATAGCTGACTGACACGGCTGAGCAGAAAGGATAGTAGCTCCGACTTGAGTTGGGCTTGGTCGCGTTCGCTGGCCATGAGCACATAGGAATGATTCAGGATGTGCGAAATGAAGCGGTAAAGGACTGAGCGGACATCCGAGATGGTAGTCGCTGTGGATGACCTGTCGCTGCCATGACCATCACAGAAACATTGATCCTTGCTATGCAGCTCCAGCTCCTGGAAGATGCTGTAGACCATATCCTCAACCTCAAAGAGGCAGCCAGTGAAGATCACACCGACCACATTTTGCATGTAGTCTTCGAATTGGCGGCTAAGAACCGTGAGGATCATCATCTGGAAGAGAAATTCGGCGCCAATAGCCCGGTTGTCAAGGTTACTCGCTGTAATCCAGGCGAATGGAATCGACTCGAAGTGCTTGTCATCCTCAAGACTATCGCTTGGAAATATAGCATGCCTCACATCCCTCACCTGTGGCAAGAAGAGGCGGCTCTCTACGAGACATGCTTGTATGAGCCATTCGGGTACGTTACCAAACCATGCCAGCTTAGCATAGTACTTCGTTTGGATCGTGAGCTTTGCTATTGAGATCTCGAAGTGGCTTTCGATCGTAGGACGCGTTTGCTGTTTTGTGCTAGGAGCTTTCAGTGCTGCCAGTACGTACGCCTGATGGAGTAGGCTAGAGCCGGAGGTCGTTTTGCCAGTCCAAACATGGTCGGGCTCAGAAAAGGACTGAAAGGTCTTCGACAGGAATTTACGACCGTTTTCAACGGCCTGGGTGACTTGCAGCCTTACTCTGGGTGCCGCAGATAGCGAGGATAGCCTGGCAAGCGTGATTATGGCATATGCAGTTGTCTCGCAGCCACCACTGCCCCAAGAGCCATCTGAATTCTGTGTCTGCAGGGTCCTTGTCAAAGCCTGGAAGAGCGAAATAACAACTTTGTCCTGCATCACAGGGTCATCCGGGACAGGAACAATCCCTCGTTCCCAGAGCTCGATCAAGCGCACAAAGGCCTCGCTCATCAGCATAATAGGATAACTGGGAGACCGATTCTAGGTGCAGGGTTAGTTGCAGGTCAATTCGAGAAACATCTACTACTTACCGTCTGGTCTTCAATACGGTCATTGGTAGTCCACCAGCAATTGCAAAGGAAAGTAACAAGCCTATTGATCTGTGGCATTTGTTGCGTATTACCTGGAAGCAGATCAAGAAGAGCCTTGAGGATATGGCAATTCGTTCTGAAGCTTGGATTTCTATCCTGTGTATAGGTCTTGAAGTAGTCTCTCGTCTCGTATCGGATAATCAAGCTTTGAGGAGAGACAGTGTGGCCCATGAGACAGAGAGCAGAGATGGCTTTCGCGGTGTTATCAGCGTCCGATTCTACATAAGGCGCAAATCCGATTACACCAGACTCCAGCTGCAGACAGTCTTGCAAGAAAGCAGCGGCGCTTTCGAGAGTCTTCGTGCCCAAGTCTTTGTGCGTAAACCCATTTTCGAGCAAAATTGTGATCAGCCCTGTGAGCTCGAAGACGGTGGTTGGGAACTTGCTTGGCACGCCGCCTAACGACTTCCCATCGTCGTGGGACACAATATGAGCCAGATACGATTCCGCTTCGTCATCCCAAATGGTGCAATTCATCAGGTATGCTGCAGTAGAAGCTGGCGAAGCCATCATCGAGCCAGAGATTTTGTGCTGGCCCACTCGATCAAGATCAATCTCTCCGATTCGTCCTTCTAGGGAGTGAGTCGCCACTGTCCTTGTATCTCCATAGAGAGCAGCGAGGCTGTAGTTTGCATTCTTGTTTTGCTTCGTTCGCAAGAAGAGCTGCTTGCCTGGAAAGCCGAAATGCACGCCCTCATGATCGAGCATCTGTAGTATTTTGGCAACAAGCGGCTGAAAGCCGGGGTGTGATGCCGTTGATGATACGTCCCATTGGGAGAACTTCGTTTCCAAAAAGTAGATAGCACGAGTCTTTTTGTGCTTCAGATCTTCGGATGCCTCGGGTAGCTGGTAAGGGCGGGCGATGTGCCTGCTGATAGATAACAATGCCGCCAAGCTATTCAGCACGGAGTCGACCTCAGACGAAAAGCTCCGTCCTCCCCACCCTCCGTCATGCTCTTGAGCATTCAGGAGATAGTCGAAGCTGGATGGAAATAAGTATCGTGTCTGGCCTTCCGTGGTCTTGGCGATCATGGAAACCCATGCTGTGTCATAGATGGAGCATGTCATGGACCCAACTCCGTATTTGGGGTCATGCTCGTCAATGATTTGGCGGACGAGCATACTAGCCCTCGTAGGATAGTCGGCGCCGTCGTGGAAATACATAGCGGCCGCTAGATTGCGATCATGCGCAACCACAATAGTTGTGGGTTTGGAGAATTGGGGGAAAAGGTTTTTCGAAGCCATCAAGGAGGGTTAGGATAGATATATAGCACCTCTGCTGACCACTTTCTCCTCCGAGACAAGGCCATTATCTGTGAAGGCGAAGCGCCCTCCGTTGTACTCCTGGAGAGGAAGCCGGCCACGACCGGCCAAGGGGAACGTGAAACCGTGATGGGCCTCTTGGATCTAATCAAAGGTCGAAGTTCCTGTATCAGCCAGGCGGCTTTTCTCAAAAGGTTAGGTGAGTTGCGAACAGTTCGCGCTCTCCGCCATTTGCAGTCCAGTTATTGTTCGAAGATTGGGATGACGGCGACGAGTTGCCCCTTTGAGAAGGTGCAACGGAGAAGATCGTCGGCGCTATTTTCTAGCGCAAAGCCGAGGCATTTGGCCCCTCTCCAATGGTCAACACTCTGTCGTCTCCTCCTTCTCTTTCCATCATGCGCGGCATCAATCCGACCATCTTCTCGCCGTATTCTGCACTTGCCAGGCTAATGGACTGATTTTGACGGTTGTAGGAGTTGGTAATGCGCTGTCGCGAACCTAGCTTGAACATTCAATACATCCATCACCACAGTGCATCTTCTGTTTATGAATACTATGCAATCGATAGGATTCCTCTCTACACAGGATTTTAAAGGAGGAAGGCCATCATTTCAAGGCCCAGATGAAGTAAAACTTCTAATTCGCTCAACGCGCTGCCTGACGGGACTAATCAGGGTTATGTAGGGTAACCGGCAACAAGCATTACCTCAGGCACGTTAGGTGTAAGAATGAATTTAAATGGAGGTAGCAGCAGAGTTGACTGTGTTGGTCAGTTGGCTTTTTAGGGATGTTAAGTACATGGTTGTGAACCAGACTAGTCGCTTATCGGTCAAGTCTTTACTCCTTTACACCGCAGGTCCAAGAAATCCCGACTCTGACTTCGCCCTTGACTTAAACGGCTTCCCTCTGACCAAATTTAATTTGCGCTGTCTGCAAGCAACGTGGTATATGAAACGCAAAACAATGGAAGTGAACAAAGTATATGGGCATAGATGAGACATGGTGTGGCTAGGTTCTGCGAGCTCATTCTCCACAAGATGGTGGTAATACAATAGCTCCTGACAAGCAAGTGACAAATCGGGCTCTTCTGAATGATTATTCTTGAGTATCTTCATCATCCTCCTCCTTCTTTGTAAGCTTGAATTAGCGTGTGCAGAAAGCTTGCGAATCCTTGGCATTTTTTTATTTTATTTTCCCCGCGCAACTGGCCCATGATTACTAGCAAATAGGCAGCGATATTAATAATCACTGAATAGTAATTATTAAACGTCTAAATCAGGTAGGTTTAAAGTCATATATATCAATATGACGTTAATATTAATACTACGGTTAATAGGAACTATAGCTAGCCTACTCCCCCCTATTTTATATACTCGTATCCTCCGCTTCCTACTTTTATATTAGCGCCCCGATACTATCGCCCTAGAGGTTTACTACTATATCTCTACCGTCTACCGTATCGAGGAGAGTTTTTTTATATATGGGTTTTTATTCCGGTTATAATTTCGCCTTAAAGGCGCTCTACGTAGAATTATTAAAAATACCGAGGATTCTATAGCGGAGTACCTTAATAAAAGATTATATTTATTATAAAAGAAACTCGTATAGTTTCTATAAAAAGAGTAGGGTATTTAGGTCCACCGATTAATAATCTTTTAATATTTAAAAAATATACGGATAAATAATAAACTAGCTAATATAGAGTTAATATAATAATATATAATATAAAAGATATTAATTATTCTATAGAGGATTTGGTTCTAATAAATTAGAATTTTAGAATTACTTTAATCTCGATAAAACTAGCGGTAGGGCTTAGCCCGCCGTTTTAATAAATATTTATAATAATACTCCTATTAAAGTCTACCCCGTAATAGATCGCTTAATTTAAAAGAAAAAAGTTAACGCCCTCGTTAATATATTTATATAAAATATCGCTAGTAATAACGTAAATAGCGTCTATATATAGAAGTAAATAAATAAATAGTATATATTTTAAATTATCGATTAATTACGAGTAGGCCTATAGAGTCTTAAAGTTTAATATAAAACCGTAAACTTTAATATTAAAATCGCGACAACGAGGTAAAGCGATAGGGAGGTATAAAGATAATATAAATAATTAATAATAAAAACTATAATATTAATAAAATAGAGGTATATATATATAGTATTATAAAAGTATTAATATTAAAGGACTAGGGCCTTAAATATATATTAATAAAGTAAAGTCTTAGTATAAATCTAGGCTAGATCTAGGCTAGATTTAAATAAAAGTCGTTTAACGATACTTTTAGAATTAAAATTATTTTAGCGCGGAGCTAGTCCCGATTCGGCTAAATAATTATATGATTTTTATATTATTCGAAGTTTTTTCCTATATAAATATACTACCTAGTTAAGAAATAACGATAACGAGGGGTATATACTTAAATCTATATAAAGAAATATATAAGTAATACTATATTAAGATATTCGGGCTATATAACTCTATATACGACTAGGCGAATAATTTAAAACTATTAAAGAGTAGTTTTACCGGTCCTCGGTATAATACCCTCTTAATATTATCGTAGTACCCGTACTCTAAATAGAGCTCGATAGGTAGATTTAATATAATAATTATTTCCTAATAAAAATAATTAAAGGGCGATAATATAAAAAGAAAATATAATTATACTTCTAAAGTTATTAACCCTAGAAGAAGAATTTGGCTTAGTATTTAACTTATTATTTATATTCTTTAATAAATTCGCCCGCGAAAATATTTTTAATATTTATTTAATAGTTTTATATAGATCCCTAGTCTTTTTAAGATAGGAGGTATTCGGTAGCGTAACTCTTCCCCTTTTTAATAACGCGTTTATTAAGAATATATTTTAGTTTTTATTCTAGCTTTAAATCGTCTCGCTTAATTTCTACTACTCTAGGGTTAATAGGTCGTGGATATTTAAAAGAGTCTTTATTTAATAATAAATACTACTCTAGTTATACTATTAAAAATATATTATAAATCTTCTAATTTTCCGGGATATTAAGGCGGTATATAAACCTACTAATATAGTTAAAAACCTTAAATAACCTAGTTATTTATTAATTATATTTATAACTAGTAAATTTATTTACCGGAATATTATAATCTTTATATAAACGTAATAAGGCCTAGTCCCCTTTACGGAAATAATAAAGGTAATAAATACGATTATAATACTTCTTATTATATATTTAAATATAGGTAATTATATCCGAAGTTTAAATATATATTAACTTCTTTAATAAAATATTATTCTCCTAGCTTCTTAAGTCTAACGCGTTATTAATAATAAAATTAAAAACTACTTTATTTAAGGTATAATTAATAAGCTAGGAAAATATATTATTATATTATATAATTATAAAAGGTAGTATTTTTTCCTAGGCTTTAAAGTTTTATAAAATAACGATCTAGAATCGTAATATAATTTTAATAATTTAATTTATATACTCGCTTAATTTATCCGTTTATAGATAATAAATAATAGAAAATATTAAATTTACTCTAAATTTATTAAATAAAATTTTCTATAAAGTATTTATAAACTTCCGGTCGCGATTAAAAAGAATAATTTTCGGAATACTTTAATTTATTAAATATAAATAACGTAAAAGTATATTTACCTATTACTTTACTTTTTATATTAATTTTCCTAGAATCGCGGTTACCTTTCGGGAAAATTTATATATAATAATTATAATATTATCGAATCCTTCCTACGAAAGGGGTAAGGTTAAGATAAAATCGATAAAAATTATATAAAAAGAAGAGAGCGGTATAAAAATAAATTATAATAAATTATAAAGTTTATACCTAGGAGTACCGAATAATTAATATTATAAATAATATTATAAATACTCCCCTAGTTTCTTATCTAGTTTATATATATACTAGTATTTAGTTATTATCTTATAGTACTTATATCTTCCTATATATAAACTAGAATATACGACGTTAAATATAGTTTTAATATATAAAGAAGGTATATATAGGCGCTCCGGTATATATATACGATTAATAACTAAATTATTAATATATTATATCAAGCCGTTATCCCCCTTCGAAAAAGAAAGATCTACGGTGTCCTCGCCGATTTCTACGTTATAGTTAAATATATAATTTATTTTAATTTAATAATCGTTATTCTAGTACCCTTAAAGTAATTCTTATTTAAACTATATATTTATTTCTATTAATATATAGACTTTATATATATATATTTAAAGTATATCTAGCTCGCCTTCTAAAAAGTCCCTAACTACGTTCTTCTACTATAGTCGGGATAAAGCGTCTAGTACTATATATTTAATACTAAGTTTATAACGGATCTCTATATTTTAAAAACACTAAATATAATTTAAGATTTATACGATACGTAAATTAATCTTTACTATAAATAAGGTAGTTATATTTATTTATTTAACTATACTAAACGTAATTTTATAATTAATATAGACGACCGTTTTAGGGGTTAATTCGATTATATATTTAATTTTAATAAATATTTATACTATTCCTACTAGTTTTATTTTAGTAGGTTAATAGCGTATTTCTATATCCTTAAAGAGTCGGTTAAGGAAAAGAATAAACTAAATTTATTTCTAATCGGGATAAAAGCCTTTTAGTTCTTTTATAATATAATAAATTATAACCTCGTAACCGAATTCTTTACTAGTGTTAAGGTCGATAAATAGTTTCTTTTTATCGTCGAAATAATATAGAAAGAAAGGCTTAGAAAGGGTATTCTAAATAATTTTAAACGAACGAATCTCTTATAAGGAAAGTGATTTAAAACTAGTCTTTTTAATATATTCCTATCGTTAAGCGCCTATAGGGGGTACTTTATTTAATAATATAATTTTCTTATTTTATAAAGGCCTAGCTAGAGTAGTATAATCTTTAATATAATCTCTTAACTAACTAGTTATTCCTAGGTATATCTTAAATACTACTAGTATTTAAGGGAAAATTAGTTATTTAATAACTATAAATTTTTCTTTAAAAATTAATAGCCCGAACGAGTTAATCTTCTAATTAAATAGTATAATTAATAAATAACCGATAAATACCTTCTTAGGGTTAACTAAAATATTAAATTTAGCGAATAAGGAAAATATTATATATAAGTATTAAATATAATCCTCGAGGGTCTAAGAGAATATTATAATATTATCGATATATACTCGGGCGAATACCTTATAAATACGTAGGATCCGGTTTATTTATTATTATATATACGTAAACGAGTTCTTAAATCTTATTACTATAATATTAAAAGTCTCCTAGCCGCGGTATAATATAATAATAAATTTATATTTATCCTTAGAGTATATATACTATTAATAGAAGAAACTAGCCGCGTTAATAACGGTAATCTAATAATAACCCTTAACGGCGCTAATTATATTATTCTATAAAGATAAATAGTAGACGTCTATTATAACTATAGTATTTAAACCTCGAATATTAATAATAGTACGGCCCTTTTTAATACCGTCTAATCTTATAGTTTAAATAACGAAGACTAGGAAGTTAAATAAAGTAGTTTATATTATCTATTTAAATCGTCCCTAAATATATAGTTTATTAAAGATTTCGTTAATAATCTTCCGGCTCTCGTTATTTATAGGATAAATATATATTATTTTAGATATTTTATCTTCCTAGTCGGCGCGAAATAGTATATATATTTATTCGTTTTCTAGAATATTAATAAAGTCTCCTTCTATTTAAGGTATAAGGAATTAATTAATAATCTTTACTAGCTCCGGTTATTTACTATAAATAATAATACTATTTAAAAGGATATTATTCTTTACCGAAATAATTATTTTTATTAACGGAATAAAAGGCCGGGAACTCGTTAAGTTCTCTACTTCTTACCCCTTTAAAAACTATTTAAGAAATAATAAACTAGTACTAGTAGTAACCGCGCTATTAAATATATTCTTAATAAAAGTTTCTTTATACTTCTAAAGAGGCCTTTATATAACGAGCTCGCGAACGTCGTTATCGTTTATAGTAATACTATAGTAGTTATTAAATTAAACCTCGACTACTTAGCCTAATTTTATATTCCTAGGGATTTTAACGTATTTATCCGTCTTATTCTTTATAAATATTAATTTTATTCTATCGTTAATAATTCCGGTAAAGAGGTATAGGTTAGTATCTACCGGTTTAAAGAAATAATCTCGTACTAGTAAATTAAATTTATAAACTTCGATAATTACCGCGGCTTATAAGAGAATAACTTTTATTTTCGTAGTATATACCGGCCGGTTCATACTTATACCTCTTAAATAAACGTCGATAAGGTACTCTATATCGTAGTTATTAATATAAGTTATTTAACGAGATATTAATATATTAATCTCTTTAGGGGCTATAACGTCTATATTAATAAATATATTTATTTTAAAATTATCCATAATATAGACCTCTTTAGGGGCGGTTTCGGTTATTATTTTATTATCACTCTTATCTTTCCCGGGGAAGTATAAGGAGATAATAATATATTTAAAAATAATATAACGGTTAATACTAATACTAGTAATTTAAAATAAAGTTACTATAGTACGGATTCTAGCTTTTAAAAAAAAGTATACTATAAATTTATAATCGGCGATAGTTACTCTATAGCTAATATCCTTATAACTCTTTTCTATTTTAATTTTAAGGTCTAGGCCGACCCGAATATTAATATATTAGTATTTCCTAAATACTTATCCTATTCCCGTATTTTTAGAAGAGTTATAGTTTAATTTAATAATAGGTTTCTATTTTAGTAATTCGTTATTCG
>JAABUS010004386.1_pt1 | contig 20429 bp, 17 predicted proteins | sample 5560161 | NCBI WGS metagenome assembly JAABUS01 (sample SAMN10711885, study PRJNA513376) | rock metagenome | isolation source: Antarctica rocks | place: Antarctica: Victoria Land, Trio Nunatak nord | collected 2016-01-04 | reverse complement strand
TAGCCTTGCAAGTTCTTCGGAACTGATTTCTAATTTTGTAAGCATCTTTTGGAAGTGGTATTTCAAAGGTGCTTACTTTTTTTAGTTTAATCAACATTGCACAATCTTAAAAGGCGGAAAGTATAACAATAAGTTTTCAGGCGATAAAAGCAGCGATTGCTAATCCTGTAAAGAGTTTGAGAATGGAATAAAAACGTTAATAATGACTAGTTGATACTAATCAGGTATCAATAAAATAACAACATCAAAATAATTTTATGATAAAAAAATATTTTATTACTTCTTTACGCCATTTATGGAGGAATCGATTGTTCACTACGCTAAACATTTTTGGTTTGGCAGTAAGCATCAGTGCCTGCTGGATTATTTTTCGAATTGTAAATTATGAATTCAGTTACGACCGCGGATTTACCAATAAGGAAAATATTTACCGTGTGGTATCGGGTTTCATATTCGATGAAAAAGAATCTTATAGTGGCGGTGTATCTGCTCCATTATATCAAGGTGTGCGTCAGCAGATTGACGGTCTGGATTATGCGGTACCGGTATTGGAAAAATGGACAAGCGCTGTAGAAGTAAATAATGGCACCGGAAAACCATTGCTTATTGAAGAGCCTTCCGATATTGTTGCAACAGACTCCACTTATTTTAATATGTTGTCTTATCACTGGATAGCAGGCAATAAATCAACAGCGCTGCTTGCACCAGAGAGTGTAGTGCTTACTGAAACCAGGGCTAAACAATATTTTCCCGGTAAAAAACCTGGTGACATACTTAACAGCACTATTACTTATTACTCTTACAACGATACATCACAAAGAACGGTGACAGGGATTGTAACTGATATTAAAACACCCTCAGAGTTTACAGCGCAGGAATTTTGTTCGCTTCCAACCAAGGCATATGAACTAAATACATGGACTAATACAAACGGTTCGGATAAGTTATACCTGCAACTAAAACAAGGAACCAGGCCGGACAGAGTATTAAGCCAGATTGAAAATATTGTCGCTGCCAAAACCAAAGAATTTGAACAAAAAAGCCCTAACAATTTTAAATTCAAAAGATGGTTTCAATTGTTGCCTTTAGGCGAATCTCATTTTTCCACTTTTATCGATGAACATGATATACGCAAAGCAAGCAAGCCTGTTCTCTACGGTTTATCGGGCGTCGCTTTATTCCTGCTTATACTGGCATGCATCAATTACATTAATATGAGCGTGGCTGCCATTCCGCAAAGAGCCAAAGAAATTGGGGTAAGAAAAACGCTGGGCAGCAGCCTGGCAGAGTTAATCTTCCAGTTTTTATCCGAAACATTGATAATCACTTTTTTAGCGGGAGTATTGTCATATTTCTTAAGCCTGCTTGGTTTCCAAATGCTGAAAGATATTATTCCTACGGAAATAACACCTTTGAGTAATGTACCTCAGCTTATTATTTTTATAATGGCATTGGCTGTTGTTGTTACCGTGTTAGCAGGCCTGTACCCAGCCTGGCTGATAACACGGGTTAAAGCAATAAACATATTTCGCAATTCATCTCTTCGCCAAAAAAGCGGCAGACGGTTTAGTTTGCAGAAAACACTTATCGTATTTCAGTTTGTAATTGCACTTGTATTTATTACCACCGCTTTAATTGTGGGCAACCAGTTGCAATATGTACTTACCACCGATATGGGTTTTAATAAAGATGCGGTTGTATTGGTTGATGTGCCTTGGAAATACACGAACGACAAAAAATATGAGAACAAGCAATTCACATTATTATCAGAACTAAAAAGAATACCGGGTGTTCAAAACATTTCACTGGGATCGGCTCCAATGATAAATAACTATTCATCCAGCCAATACAAATATGTTCAGGAAGGTAAAGAACCCATACAAAGGCAGGTTTTTAAGAAATTTGCAGATACAGCATATCTCAATTTATACGGTATTCAATTGCTGGCCGGAAGAAATATTCATGCATCTGATACAGCAAACGAATATGTCATTAACGAAACGGCTGTGCATGCATTTGGTTTCTCATCGCCACAGGATGCAATTGGTAAATTCATTAGCCAGTCCAACCAAAAGTTTCCGGTTGTGGGCGTGGTAAAAGATTTCCATACGCAGGATTTTTATAAAACGATAGACCCGATTGTATTTCAAAGTGAGAAGGATAACCTTAATACCTTTTCCATAAAATTGAAAAGCAAAGACCCTGCTCAATGGCAACAAACATTAAAGGCGATTGAAAAAGAATGGTACCGGTTTTATCCTCCCGAAACTTACTCATATAAATTTTATGATGAAGTTCTTGAAAAAATGTATGAGCAGGAACAACATTTGGCCAGGCTGATAAATCTTTCAACCGTCATTTCAATCTTTATCAGTTGTTTAGGATTATTTGGTCTTGCGGTGCTTACTACCTTCCAACGCACTAAAGAAATAGGTATACGAAAAGTACTTGGTGCTTCTGTTACCGGTATTGTCCGTTTATTATCAAAAGAATATGTATGGCTGGTGATGATAGCTTTTGTAATTGCATCACCCATCGTGTGGTGGGCAATGAACAAATGGCTGCAGGGTTTTGCATATCGGATTACTATCAGTTGGTGGATGTTTGCGCTTGCAGGTCTTGCTGCCATGTTCATTGCATTAATTACAGTGAGCTTTCAGGCAATAAAAGCGGCAATTGCAAATCCTGTAGAAAGTTTAAGAAGTGAGTAAAGCCAATGATGACTGCAAAACCTATAACCTAAAACAATCACCCTCTGGTATGCTTAAAAATTATTTCAAAATAGCGTTTAGAAACTTAAGAAAAAATAAAGCTTTTTCTTTCATCAATATTTTTGGTTTGGCAATTGGAATTACCTGTTTTCTGTTGATTGCTGTATTCGTTCATAATGAATTGAGTTATGATAAATGCCCTGCTGATGCTAAAAATATTTACCGTGTAAATTTATCTGTTACCGGTAACGGTGATGTTGCTATTTATCCAAATGTGGATGTAGCAGTTGGTGAAGGAATGAAGAGTGCTTTTCCTGAAATTAAAGCAACAACAAGAATTTCACCTGCAAGTGATTTTATAAAATATAACGATAAGCAATTTAAAGAAGAGCATCTCGCTTTTGCAGATTCAAATTTTCTGCAAATGTTTTCTATACCGCTTATCGAAGGAAGTAATAATGATGCATTGGTGGCACCCAACAGCGTTGTTATTTCAAAAGCATTTGTAAAAAAGTACTTTGGCGATGACGAAGCATTGGGAAAATCTTTAGCCGTTGGCATAAAAGGAACAGTTTATAAAGTAACCGGAGTTATTGATAAAGTGCCTGATAATTCGCATTTTCATTTTGATGCATTTCTTAGCCTTTCGACCTTTCACATTACAAATGGTACATGGAATAATATCGGCTACTTTACTTATTTACTTTTAAATAAAAATGCTGACCCGAAAAAACTGCAGGCTAAGTTTCCGCAGCTTGTGGCAAAATATGTGGTGCCTGAAAATATGAATGATATGGGTGTAAGTCTTGCCGAGGCACGGAAGGCAATAAACACGTTTATTTTTTCATTACAGCCGCTTACTGATATTCATTTACACTCCAATACAAAATATGAACTGGAGCCTAATGGCGATATACAATACGTGTATATTTTTTCAGCATTGGCAATATTTATTTTATTGCTTGCCTGTATAAATTTTACTAATCTTTCAACAGCAAGGGCTATAAAAAGAGCAAGAGAAGTAGGTATTCGTAAAGTAATGGGTTCAATAAAAAAGCAATTAATATTTCAGTTTCTTACTGAATCTGTTTTACTTACTTTTTTTGCATTGCTATGTGCATTTATCTTGATATTTTTTTTGCTGCCTTATTTCAACCAGCTTGCAAACAAAAATATTAGGTTTGGTTTTTTCTTAACCTACCAGCCAATATTGGCAATGCTTTCCCTATGCTTTTTAGTCGGAATATTAGCAGGCGTTTATCCTGCTTTCTTTTTATCCTCGTTCAATACTATAAAAGTTTTAAAAGGCTCATCTTCACAAGGCTCGCAAAAAAAACTGTTGCGCAGCGGTTTGATAGTGTTTCAATTTTTTATTTCTACTGCATTAATTATTGCTACAATAGTTGTTTACCAGCAACTGCATTATATGCAGAACAAAAAATTAGGTTATGATAAAGAGCAGGTATTGGTTTTGTCTGATGCACGCTTATTAGAAAAAAATCAGGATGCATTTGAGCAACAATTAATGCAGGATAACCGTGTTGTTTCAGCAACTATTTCGAGAGAAATTCCCGGAAGTCCGTTTATAGATGGAACAGAAATTTTTCCGAAGAATGAAAATGGAAACGGAACAGAAATCCATACAAATATTTATCATGTTGATTATGATTATCTCCGCACATTAGGTATACATGTTTTACAGGGAAGAAATTTTTCAAAAGATTTTGCAACCGATTCTTCAGGTGTTGTTATCAATGAAGCGGCTGTGCGTGAATTAGGTTGGAGCAGAACAAATCCGATTGGAAAAACGATAGTTCGATCAGGTCAGCACGAATTTAAAGTAGTAGGTGTTGTTGCTGATTTTAATTATGCATCAATAAAGCAAAAAATTGCTCCGTTAATGATGTTGCTTGGAAGAAATTATGGCGGAATAATAGTAAAAATTAAAACTACTGATGTAGAGAATTTTCTCTCTGATCTTAAGATACAATGGAATTCATTTAATCTTGGTGGACCGCTTGAATATCATTTCTTGGATGAACAGTTTGCCGTCTTGTATGCAAACGAACAGCGTACGCAACAAATATTTTTCGCCTTTGCAATTGTCGCAATCATTATTGCAAGCCTTGGACTATTTGGTCTTTCTGCATTTGTAATTGAACAACGAACAAAAGAAATTGGCATCCGTAAAGTATTAGGCGCTTCTGTTCAAAATGTATTGTTGCTTGTTTCAAAAGAATTTTTGTTGTTGGTTGTTATTGCATTTATCATTTCAGTTCCTGTTACAGGGTGGGTAATGCACTCATGGCTACAGGATTTTGCCTACCGGATATCTATTAGTGTTTGGGTATTTGCCGCCGCCGGAATTACAGCTATTTTAATTGCATTACTTACAGTGAGTTTCCAGGCAATAAAGGCTGCAGTGGCAAACCCAGTAAAGAGCTTAAGAAGTGAATGATAAATTAAAAGAAAGGATTAAAATTAAAAAATGACAAGGGCTTTTTAATTTTTCCTTTTGACTTATAACTTAAACATACAACTTAAACTTTGTCAAACGCAATCTCTGTGAAACAAAATTCCAGACCTTTCTATAAGCATGTTTCCTGTAACGATAAAACATCCTATTCAGGCGGGAACCCATCCAAAGCTGCTGCATTGAACATTCTGGCAATTTTTACCCTAATTAATGGCAGGGTGCTTTCCTACTTAAAGCATATTGAGAGATAGGGATACTCAATAGCTGGCCGTATTCTTTAAAACAACGGAACTTAGAACTTCAAAATCTTTTAGAAGATAATTTGTAACCTCCTCCAATCTCAACAATATTCAGGTTAAAATGCTCCATTGCGGTACAACAAAATTACGAAGGAAAGGCTTTATATATTCATTCAAAAGCTCCTACTGAATGTTTGCTGCCTCACATACAGACCAAAGGTTTAGGCTAAATAACTTTTACCACAACCTGTGGCACCTGTAATTAACACATTTTCTGTTCTGCTGATAACACATACCGCCGCAAAATTGCAGAAGCTGTGCTTTGGTAAGGTCCCGATGTGCGCTTGCTTCAGGGGTGGAATATTGCATGTCAACCAGGCAAAACACATTTAACTGTTGTGGTTCCCCTAAGAAAAGATGCAAAGAAAATCCTTTTGGATAAGTACAATTTTCAAATGCCACAGGTCAACAATCCTAATTTCAACTATTATATCAAAGAAGTAGTATGCCTTGAAGGAATTAACGAATTAATAAAAATCATCGACAACCGAGGCAACAAAATTATCGAAGAAACAAAGCCTTAATACGAATGGATTATGTCTCATACTTGTCGCAGATCCTTTTGTGCAAATGAATTTCTGGATGGGACTCCTGTACAATTAATTATGGCGATAAGCGGACATAAAACAGAGAAAGCATTCAGGCGATACATTAAGGCAGACCAGGTACAAAAGCACATATGATTAAAAAACTTTGGGATAACAGGCCGGAGCTGTAAACGTTCTATAGGTTTTTAGAGCAGAGCGCAACAGGGGCGGGCAGGAGCTTTCTATAAGCCCTTCCCTGCAACTGCATTTTGTCATTCGCTTTAGAGTTCGGTTAACCTATAGCTAAGGGTTCCTGAAGCGCTCATTCACTATAATTATAAGTATCAAAGTTTTTTAAAGACAGGTGCAGTAGCTGCAATGATTATTAGTATTTCCGGGCTTGCAGCAACTGCATTTTCTGTAAGTAATTGTGGTATTTCAATTTGATCGTGCCTCCCAAAATCAAATACCAGGACAAAAAATTCCAAGCAGGTTTATTAAAAAGCAATTTATAAAAAAACAAAGAGGAAACTCCTTCATCTTAATCCTTCGCAAAGCTCCTAACAGCATTTGGCAAAGCAAGGTCTGCGCCTTCGTACCTTCGGCTTGCCACAGGTTTTTCAAAAAAAATCTCCCACCGCCTGAATCTCTGTTTTTTTTATTGCCAAGCAGTAGTATTTTTTTAAAAAAAACCCTGCTTTCCTAAATGCTGTTTACTGGGCAAGTGGCTACGATTTAAATGAATAAGATTTATCAGGACTTAAAAAATAATTCCTCTAAAAATTTTATTTACAGCAGCATAAATCTGTTGTTTTCCATTTAAGCTTACATCATTTCTAACAATTCAAAGCTCATTTATTGTTCCTTCGGATGCAGGAGCTGCTTAACGTCCTGCTCTAAAAAATATACCCTCGACCTTATTTTATACGGCTTCAGCTTTCCATGCTTCACCCATTCATAAATAGTAGGTTTTGTAACATGAAAGAGCGCACACACTTCTGTCATCTTATAAAGGGGTTTAGACAACATTCCAATAGTCTGAGAGCTTGCAGAAATACTTTTTTCCTGATTGGTCTGAGATACTTCTTCCCGGATAATTTGTCGTATCATTTGCCAGAACTGTTCAGGGTTATATGGAAATAAAATCGGGGTAGCTGTGTTAGCATTTATCACATTTTCTTTCATCACTTATCTGCTTAGGTTTACAAATATTTTTCCTGTCAAAGCCGATACAAACTTATTTCAGGGAATTCAAAATGACCCCTTCAGAATTTGAAGAGGTTTTACTAATGCTGAAGCCTCTCCTTAGATTTTAGCTTCGTCAAATAAAATTAGAAACAGGTAAAAGTTATGTTATTAATTTCAAAAAAGCAATCGCCTTTAAACGCCAGCAAGGCAAAGGGTCCCCTCCTATTTGTCCTCTTAAACTTAGGTGGAAAGTGAAATTTAAAACCCTGAGTATTGGCATTTTCTCTTTTTAAGAGATATAAAATAATACCTTCTTTTCAATGTAATCAAAAAGGGCGGCAATGGTTTGATTTTGTGATTGGTAAGGAGCGGAAACATTGAGAATTTTGAGACCTTGAGTGATAACTTAGAGAGGAGAAAATTCGTACGACTGCAAAAACTATTTTTTCTTTTCACCAGCCTCCTTTAAACAATTTTTGAAAGATTTTTAGTAACCAATTGGTTTATAAAAATAATAAAGAAAGACCGTTCCATCTCTGGAGCCCCTTAGTTATTTAAAGCAAAAAAAATACCGATTGAGGTTGCAAATAAGTTTTAAGAAGAAGTAATTATTCTTTCTGTAAAAACGATATTTTGTTTTCGATTTTAAAAATAACACAGACAAACATGAACTTAGAAAAGTTTTTTTAAAGGCAGCAGTCCGTAAAAAAAAGCCGCTCAATTAGCAATAAATGTAAAAGCTTTAGACTTTTTTGAAGCAGCTTTTCGACTTCTTTTCCTTCATGGCAATAATTCAAGCACGAGAAGAATCCAAACAAATCTTATTGTCCTGAACTGTGTTTCCCTCTTTGGAAAATCCGCCCTTTCATTGCATAGCACGAGGCAATTCATCTCTATTTAGACGACGATAAGACCGGACAAAATTGCAGAGAGAACGCTTTAGCAATCAGCAAAAAATATAAAGACAAAAGTGAACTGTACAAGCATTATAAAGACTGAAACGATTGGATCGTCAATGTAGGAAAATCTCAGAACTTATTAAACGGACGTAAACAGTAAAGTCAGCAGCTTTTAAGGCGCCAAAAATACAAATTATTCAGGTTAATTAAACAGTTAAGGAAAAGTTAGCAGATGAGGCTCAAGTATTTTAGAAAAAGCAGGTGTGATACAGCATTGCCTCGTTCCTGCAATCAGCCCAGATGTACGGTTGTATCACAACCGGATCTGGCCGCCCTTACTCCGAAGTTGTGTGCGAAGCTGACAGAAAAAAATTAATTGTTTTAACCGTATAAATGATAAAGTCATGAATGAGCAAAACAACAACAAAACCAAGTGGCTTCCCCTACATCCAAGCGTTGAAGAATTTGGTAAAATTCAAAAGAATTTCAGCTAAACAACCTGCCTTAAAATAAGTGAGTATGCACGAAAAATGCTGCTAAATAAACCCATAACGGCACCTACAGAAACCAGTCCTTCGATGACTTTATGGCAGAGATGATTAAGCTTAGAAGCGAGCTGAACAGCCTCGGAAATAACTTCATTCAGGCTGTAAAAAAACTTAATACGGTGCAACAAATAGCAGAGCTCAGGAGTTGGATAATCACTTATGAACTGGAGAAGAAAATCCTGTTTAATAAGGTCAATGAAATAAAAAAATCGAATCAATAAAATTGCAGATCAATCGTTGCAGTAATTTGCTCCGGCAGCAGCATTCGCAACAGTGTAAACTACAATGAGCAGAAGGTAAAACAGGAAGTTGCTACCTGTCTCGCTGCTGTCAATTATCCAAAAGATGCACGGGATTTAGACTTTTATCAGAAGCTAACCGGCTGCAAAACCAGGCAGCTTTAAACGATAATACGAAGGAAAATGCTGTTAATATTTCGCTGAATTTTGATCCTTCAGAAAAGCTTTCTGCTGAGCGTTTAAAGGAAATTGCAGACACTTATTTACAGAAGATCGGCTTTGGCGAACAGCCTTATTTGTTGTATCAGCAACACGACTTCGGCCACCCTCATGTCCATATTGTAACTACCAATATTAAAAGCTGACGGCAAGCGGATAGAGCTGCACAATTCTGGAATAATGGTTGGTGGACCAAATATTGGATGCTGAGGGCAATAAGGTTGGCGTGCCGGTTAAGGCCAGTAATTTTATATACAAACCCACTTTAGGCTACCAGGAAACCAAATTTAAACTTGATAACACAGCTGGGTCATCTGATAGAGCACGGTGAAAAATGTTGTTGACTTAGCCCTGTTAAAAAACCTAATCACTCAATTACCAGTTTAATCCGCGTTTCAGTATATTGCCAATATTGCTTAAAAGGAAGAAGCTTTTCAGTATTCATTAAGGTAAAATAAATTGCACACTTTAATTAAAACAAAGTTGAACGAGCTTTGTTACTTTTTTAAAATTAATGAAGTAAGCAAATAATTAAGCGTCAATAATCTGCAACAGCTTGGGAAGGGAGAAAACTCTATTTCAAAAGGCATTAAAAATTATTTTATCATCAGATCGCAGTTCGATTTTTTTTATAGAACCTGTTCCCTGGAAAAAATAACCAATCCCCACTATACTTACTTCTTTTTTAGATAGCAAAGATGTATAAACTAATTTGTCATTAAGATAATATTCAATTTTTGAAGGAGTGCTTCGGCAAAATACTTTTACCCATTTGGATAGATCAGTTCCAAAACCAGACAGATCAGTGTTTTTACCTGAAACCATAGTATATCCATCTAATAAATTCAGTTCGCTTACACAACCTAAAGCGGACAAGGGAATGATAATTGGAACATCATCGGTAATGAGTATGATATTGATAAACTGACATGCGGCAGCGCCTTCATGGTAGTTGTTTTTTACCATAACACTATAAGAAAAATCTTTGAGCGGGACGGGCTTAAAGTTCCCTACATTATAAAATTCTATTATCGGGGGCTGAGGTGTTACACTAATGTTTTTTTTCTGAATGGAACTTAAGGGCAGTTCAATTCCATCTTTACTGATAAATTCTTCTTTCTTAAGATAAACGGGTATGGGCTGCTGCGCAATCAGTCCAAGCCAGTCATTGGTTGGTATAAGCAAAGGACATTCTTTAACTACTGTCTGATTAACCACCAGTTTTGCCTTGTAAAAACCTGGCATGTAGTAGACTGAAGTGTGTTGGTGGAAGTTTTTGGAAACTTCTGTCCTCCTACTGTCATCCCAAGATTGCTGAATAAAAACGGAATCCGTGGGGGCTGCTTTAGCATTATAATTAAAAACCACTGAATTAGGTATGCTACGTGTAACGGACCTGCTGCTAAAAGAATAAGCTGCTGTAGTAATCACCGGAATAGAAGATTTCTTGACATATTTGCTTGCAAGGGATATTGTAACCACAGAAATAATGATGAAAGCTATTATCAACCACCATCCTGATTTTATTTTTGTTTTATCAGTTAGAACTTCAACGGTTTTTGGAACTATCTCTGAAACTTTACCTTGCTGAGTATATGCTCGCCAGTTTTCAAATCCGGCAAACCTTGCTAATGTATCAAGTGTCGTAGCACTAGGCAAATGATTGTATTTCACCCTTCCCCATAGCCTTCTAAGGGTACTTGCACTTAATGAAACTTTTGTTTTTTCTAAAATTAGGTCGTTGAGGTTTTCAAAATCTTTGCTCTGCCATGTTGTAGACTCTCCCCAATCAAGTTGCTGCTCAATAATTATCAATAGTTGTTTTAAATCTAAAGCGTTCATGAAATATTGAAGTTACTGCAATGCCGGTTTGCTGACAAAATTCAATTTTTTTTTAGAAGCATCATTCTTTTCTGTTTCCTTAAATAATAATATTTCTTATACTATAATTATTTCACTATCATAATAGTATAACTTGAAAAAATTTGAACACCAAATGAATTGTCTCTTTTTGCCAAGACATCTAAGTTAGCAGTAACGATCGTAAAATTAAAAGAAGAAACAACTTAAAATTATCAAAAACATGAAGAATTTATTTCTTTTATCCCTGGTTCTGTTGTTATGTTTAGGCTCTGAGTTGTATGCTCAATCCAGTTTTTGGAATAGTCATGATGCCTATCTAGGGCAAAAACCTCCAGGCAGCATACCTCAAATATTTGCAAAAGGTCTGTTAGTTGATTCTGGTTTTGTGTTTTGCAGGGTTGCGTTTAGTAATGACGGAAAGGAATTCTATTATACATTTGGCAGGAATTGGAACGATTACGTAGGAAGTGGGACAAACTGGGTATCTTTTGATGGAGATAAATGGAGCAAACCTAAATTAATAGCGTCACAGTTAGCAAGCCCCACGTTTTCGATTGATGGGCAAAGTTTATATCTCAGTGGAAAAGGAAGTGTTGTATGGAAAGCAGACTGGACCCATAAAGGCTGGGGAGATCCCTATAGATATCTTGAAAAGCCATTTGGCTTATATAATTTAATGTCGACATTGTCAGGAAATTTTTATGTCGGGAGTGCAGGTAATAAAGATGATTATAGTTCCTATAATTTCTCTGTATTAACTATTTCAAATAGAGATACAATTATTAAAAGTCTAGGAGAGCCATTAAATAAACCCGGGTTTAATGGAGATTTGTTCATTGCGCCAGATGAAAGTTATATCATTATTAGCACTAATGAAACTCCCACTTACGAAAGCGAATTATATATAAGTTTCAGAAAAAAAGATAAAACCTGGACACAGCCAATTAACCTAGGGCCAGAAATAAATAACGGCAAGGCTCATAGATTTGGGCAATATGTTACATCCGATGAAAAATATCTATTTTATACATGGGGAACCAATGAAAAAAACAGCGCTGTCTATTGGGTTAGATTCGATCATTTATTGGAGAAGTTAAAGCAGCAAGCAAAAGAGTAATGAGGATAATAATTAAAATGAAAATACTTTTTATAGTGATAAAACTTCTAAATGTAATTAAGAAAGCATATGGGGTAAGTACAGGAACGCTTGTGCTTTTTACAGCTTGTGTTAGTCATAATACTTTTGCTAAAAGGCATTATGTCAAACCTGATTTGTCAGGCAGTAATCACTTTCACTTATTTAATAGGAGGATTACTTTATTTACAGACAAACAGGAAAAAAATATTATACATCTTGATAGTAACTTAAATGCAGGAGTGGCATGGATCAATGATTTAACCTTTGGAAAAGGCATCATTGAATTTGATGCAAAAGGAAAAAATGTTCTACAGCAAAGTTTTGTGGGAATTGCTTTTCATGGGATTAACGACAGTACTTATGATGCAATTTATTTTCGACCCTTTAATTTTCAATCAACTGATAGTATAAAAAGAAGTCATTCCGTACAATATATATCGCTTCCTGATCATGACTGGCCATTACTGCGCGAAAGGTATCCGGGCAAGTATGAAAATGCTTTAATAAATAAAACTAATTCGGAAAACTGGTTCCATGTAAAGATTGAGACTGATTACAAAAATATTACTGTCTATGTAAATGAAGATCAAAAGCCGAGCTTGATTGTCAAGCCGCTTTCCAATAATTCAATAGGAAAAATAGGTTTTTGGGTTGGAAACAACTCATCAGGTGATTTCGCTAATTTATCCATACAAAACAACTACTAATTATGCTTAAAACATTCACATTTTTGAATAGTCTTTACCGGGTTCATTTTTCAAGTTAATGCGCAGGAAAGCCGTCATTACAACCTTGCTCAATTGCTGAAAGAAAACAAGCTGGTTACTAATCCAAATCAGCAAACGCAAATACTTAATGGTAGTGTTCAAAAAGAAGCTATTTCAACCAAAGGAATTGTCTGGCTGAAAGGTCTGTCTTTTACGAAAGGTACTATTGAAGTCGATTTAAGAGGAAAGAATGTATTTCTGCAAAGCTTTTTAGGCATAGCTTTTCATGCGGTAGACTCGACTACGTATGATGCAGTTTATTTTCGTCCTTTTAACTTTAACCATGTGGATACACTTAGAAGAAAGTGGTCGGTACAATATTTCAGCATGCCCGATTATGATTATGTTAGGTTACGAAAGGAAAGTCCCCAGGTTTATGAAAATGCAGTAACTCCTGTTCCAAATCCCAATGATTGGTTTCATGCTACCATCGTGATAGAGAAGGATTCAGTAATGGTATATGTCAATCATTCAGCGACAGCATCACTGAAAGTTAAATTGTTAAACAACAGGAGTTCTGGTAAAATTGGTTTGTGGACTTCAGGGCTTAGTGGAGATTTTGCAAATCTTACCCTTATTCAATAACCTGGTAAAGAAATGAATTAGCGGTGACAGCTGACATAAATCGAATTAATAGAAAGCAACATAATAATAATTGCATTGGCCATTTTTCTTTCATATTTTTTTACAGTTTTCCTTTGTTCAAAAAAGTTATTTTGAAAGCAGTGCCTGCGTCTACTTCACTTTCCACTTCAATTTTTCCTCCTAATGAGTTTATTTGAGATTTAACTATAAACAACCCTAAACCTACACTGGCTGAATTTGAATGAAATCTTTGATATAGTCCAAAAATTTTTTCCTGGTGCCTTGTTAAATCTATACCTATTCCATTATCTTTTATGATCATCAACACTTCCCCGTTTGGCTTTTGCTTTGTTGAAATATCAATTCTAAGAGGACGTTCCGGTGAACGAAAGTTAAAAGCATTGGACAGTAAGCTTATTAATACATTCTCCATATATGGTTTATTGAAATAAATATTCTCAACCTGTAAGTATAAGTGCTGGATGACAATATAAGAAACGCCATCTAAAGGAGTAAAGTCGAAAAAGGTATTAATCTGGTTCATTCCGCCTGCGGAAGCACCGATAGCTATAATGTATTGCTCGGTTTTCAAAAGTTGGATTTTTAGTAATCGTAAAAATTGGATTTGTAAAATGAAAAGCCGTAAGAACCGTAGCCGGAAAGTTCAATTAAATCGTTGCAGCAGGAGAATTGTTGATTTCTGATAAATGTAATACGATATTTATTTTATCAAAAAACATCCTATTTCTATTCATTCTAATAACCTGCTATAATGTACATCGCATTGAAATAAAGCAACATCCCAGTATAAAAATACTATTATTTATTTTTCTTTTTATAATTAAATGTTTCTAATTTTTTTAGAATTAGAATAAATATTTAAACAATATAATTCTTTATTTCGACTTATGCAAATTTCAGAAGATATTATTATTGAGAACAATTCGGTAAGCATTATTTTTGAGAGAGTGTTCCATAAACTACTCCGATTTAAAGCGCTTAAATTGAAATAGTTGTGAACGAAGAAAAGTTCGTGGTTATGAAATGAAAATGCAACTGGTGCGAGCAGCCTTGGCCTGCATGGACGCAATACGGGAGGTAAGCCCAGCGGCGCGTTTTGTGCATATAGCGCCCCTTATAAATGTCGCTATTCCACGTGATCGTCCGGACTGGAGGGAGGCTGCAATAGCAGATCACGCAACACAATTTGAAGCCTATGATATGATCTGTGGTGTTCTGCACCCTGAATTGGGAGGTGAAGCAAAATACTTAGATATTGTTGGCAGCAATTTCTACCAAGACAACCAATGGGTTTATTACGCTGATTTCATCCCGTGGAACGAAGAAACGCCGCATCAGGATTGGGTGCCCTTGCATCGTTTGATCGAACAGGTTTATTTACGCTACCGGCGACCGATCATCATCAGCGAGACAAGCCATTACGGCAGCAACCGTCTGGCATGGATGCGCATGATCATTCAGGAAACACAAAAAATTCTTGCCCAAGACATTCCGTTCATGGGTGTTTGCATTTATCCAATCATTGATCGCTCGGACTTGGAAAATGACGATCATTGGCACAACAGCGGACTATGGGATTATAGTCCTGGAAAAGAGGGGCGCCACTTGCGGGTTTTGGCCCAGGACTATGCGGCTGAAATACAACACGCGGTGCGACTTTTTTCATCGACTGTTACAAACTATATAGCTACAACAATTATATCCGTCTTTTCGCATAAAATATAACAGATGCGACAGATCATAAAGTATTCCCAAACTGTATTTATCAATTAAAATTCTCGCTGGTAACCGTTAGTAATTGCATTTCAGGGAAGCTGCCTAGTAGGGTAAGTGATTGTTTAGCTAACTTTCTAGGTATATGACCTGTCATATGTTTTAGCCGTGCTACATCATGGGGGAAAACATCAAAGATGCCATATTCATTATAAGACGGGGAGCGAATAGCAAACCAGGCGGTAGTTTGTTCTTCTTCCATTGCTAATGGTTGTGCTTTTTTAAGAAATTGAACGACCTCTTGTTCCTGTCCATCTTTAGCCTTAAAAATGAGCAGTAATCCCTTCGTATTTGGTTCTGCAAGTGCTGCCTGTGGAAGTTTATTTGTCAGAATATCTATTTTCTGTATGTCTGGTGGAGCCGCAAACAATTCATCTGCCTGTTGCAAGAGAGCTTTTGCCCCTTCACCATTAAGATGTACATCCCGAGCTGCTCCATTTGGAAAAACATTAAAATTCCATATTCGAGGCTACCAAAATAAATAGTAAACCATGCAATTGTGCCAGTTTTCTGTTTTACTAAAGGTAGTGCAGAAAAAAGAAAAGCTTCTGCCTTTTCGTCTTTACCATGTTTAACTATAAGACGAATAAGCAATCCTTTTGTAATCATTGTAATCTCCTTTGATAAATTCTTAATTGTTTACATTTATTTCTACTTTTATTAAGATTGTAAGTTATTAGAACAATAACTATTCAAAGGTTTAAGCTCAACAAATGGGAAATTCAAGCAGAAAGGAAGCTAAGCTGTTAAAAGCTGGTAGGGTGTTTAGGTATTAGCGGACAGAAGTAGTATTTACAAGAGGAACCCTGCTATGAAGAGTAGGAAGCAAAGTAAATTATTCGGCAGCCATGTAGCTATTGTGAAGTCACTGGAGATAGGTGAAGGATATGCACTTAATATATTTTCCTATATCAATAATGAGGGAAAAGATAAAACTTGGGAAGGGGTTTCAAATCCTCACTTGTTAACCTTTGAAGAAATGACGGAGCTGGCAGATTTTAATATATAGTTATGGATCTATGTAAAGACAAACATTCGAAAGCATGGGGAAAGTTCAAAGATTATTAATTGGGGATCAAGGACATTAAACACCTTGCATTTTCACTTTTGGAACAATATTAAGCAGGGAATGAAATGTTGGACTGTCAATTTATCCGGTAGTAATACTTCTTTCTTTTTTTCACCAGCCTTTTTAAAATTCTACAATAACTATAGGTTCAGGGAACAGAAAGAAAGGAGGGAAACTATAACAAGCTAAAAGACACTCCCACAAAAGATAATTAGCAGCAACAAGAATGAAAGCAGTTGTTTTAAAAGAAATACTATAAGCAATCGTAATGGGTGTATTGACTACCATTTAAAAAGGATGAAAACAGTGACTATCAACATCAGAAATACTGATGCAGCAGACAGTTCCAAAGTTCTTAGGGCGAGCGGTGTTCTTGTCGAACAAAAATCAGTTCGACCGAACTTGCTCGCCTTTTGCTCCCGTTGGTCGCAGAAAAGGAAGACATAAAAAGAGATTGTAAACAATTAAACAAGTGTGAGATGGAACCAGTGAAAAGAAAAGAAAACAGACTGGAAGAACAACCAAAATCAATAAAAAAGAAATCAGGGCAGCAGTGAGGTTCAGCAAATAGAATATTTTATTATCGCCAAAAGGCTGCAAAAGCAAGAATGAAAGTATCGGCTTATGTAAGGCCGATAGCTATTAACGCCGGGGTAACTACCATGTTAAGTAAACAAGAAAGGCATTTTGTCAGGCACTACCTGATTAGCGATTAAGCTTGAATTTGACATTTTGTTTTTTATATGTATAATGATGTAATTCTTTCTTAAGGCATTACTTCTTCAGTAAATTATACCTACTCTAAAACCTGCCCACTTGATTGTATAACACTAAGGCGTTTATACAAGTATTAAAAAGAAGATAAAATAAATAAAAAATATTAGCTCGATTTTTAAATAAAAGAAGAATGAATAAAAAGAAGTAAAACCAAGCAAAACGCAACACAAATGCAACACTAAAAAGAGAAAACCCGCTACCGGAGCGGGTTTCAAACTTATAATGGCGGACCGGACGGGTCTTTATCGCCCTTCCTTAAGTCTTTCTTTATCAATATCTTATTAGTGGCTCTAATTTCTTACTCACCGAATTACTCACCACTTTGATAAAACTGCAACTTCTCATAAAGGTAAAAAGAATAAATTTTAAAACAAATTTCTTTCATAACCATACATTATAATTTGAGTCCTTCTTTTGATGGGCATTTTCTTCCAATAGTTTTTTTGCTTAATGAAGGTTAATGTTCCATCGCCGCCTGAACAAATAATCAAATGATTGGGTTCATCAAAATAGACCCCATCAACTTTTTTACCTATTGGAATTGAATCGATTACTCTTCCTGTTTTGAAATCTAAAACAGCTAATTCATTAATCCTTCTGCATACTATAAACAAACTTTCCTTTAGCAACCATCTTGTATTAATTTAATTCAACAATTAAAATGATACAACTTTTTAAAGAAATAAAGTGATAAAATACCCCTTTTTGTGCTTTGACTGTTTTATTTTTAAAGCTTAGTATTAAATTGATACAATAATCAAGGTAAAATACATCAGGTGGAGTACATTAACACAAACCTAAGCAAGGCAGTTATTAGATGTGCCGGATTTTGATTTAGTGCTTCAGAAACATATTAGCGAATCTGTTGCTTTTGCTAAAAGACGTAAAGGACAGGAAGTACTTAAAATGGTAAAATCAGGAAAAGTAACTGATCTGTTTGTCGAAGAGTTTTCCATCCCTTGGAAGAAATGCTTATGATACACTAACAACTTTACAAATTTGTGCAGAAAACAATGTGAGGTTTATTTTAACGTCTAAATTTGTTTTAATTCACCCTTGAAGCTTTCATTTTACCTCCTGACTGCAGGAGATAGAAGCCAATAGCAACCCCGGCATTGTCATCAATGAATTCTATAGAGGCATCTACACCTTTGATATTAAATGAGGACGTACTCTGGGCCAGCAGTTCGAATTTGCCCAGACCTACCGCTTCAATAAACAAGTTACTGCTCTCTAAAGTTATAACAGTGTGAACGCCTGACGTTAGATTATAGCTACCCGTGAATTTCTTTAATTCTTCTTGTTTCATAGAAAACTTCTCTTTTTTTGGTGCAAACGGCAAATCAGTTTTAACTTCCAAATCCGTTGGCCCAAAGCTAATTGGCAGATCTATGATTTCTACAGCAACGATTTTGCTTTGGTTATTCCTATGAAAAAGAACTTCTGAAGTGCCCTGCGGATTATAAAATTCATCTCGGGATTTGCAAAGCAAAGGCATCTCGTACCCGTTTCGTTGCAAAAACAAAGTATCGTTCTTCAGGTGTATCTCCCTGTATGTTTTGTGGGTATCAGCAGCTCCCTTTATCACCTCGTATACACCTGTATAGGAAGTAAGTTCTGGTACTGTTAATTTTAATACGTTAGACACAGCGGTAATGGAAAGACCCAAAAGCTTTAAAGCAATAGGCGTAGTCAGGGCATCCGGGTTGACTTTAGTTGAATTACTTAGTATCAAGACATAAATGTGCTGCGATGGAATTCGTACCCCATAGCTCAAATACCCGCCGATCTGGCCGCCATGGTGAATAAATGTAACCCCTTTAAAGTTACTCACAGCCCACCCATAACCATAGCCGGAATAACGGCCATTGGATAGCTTGTAATTAGAAAACGCTTTACTCATTTGCTGCTTTTTAATGATTGTTTCCCCATACAACGCTTCGTCCCATTTCAGCAGATCGTTAACATTGGAAATAATCCCGCCTACTGAATAAGGCTCTGCCCAGCTGTAAGAAGCTGTCGGTTTAAAATCAGCGCTTCCAATTGGGTCGTAACCACCTGCTAATTCGGGCAGTATTTTTTCATGGGTGCCAAAATAAGTGTGTGTCATATTTGTTGGCTCAAAAATGTTCTTTCTCACAAAGTCCTCATAACTGGTTCCGCTAACTTTTTGAATGATTAACCCTAATAAAAAGTAGCCGGTGTTGCTGTAAGACCAAGCACTTCCAGGCTTGAAAAGCAGGGGTGCATCAGGATCATAAACTACATTTTCTTTTTTCCCGTCAATGTCTTTAAAACTTTTAATATCAATCATGCTGACCAGGCCACCAGTGTGAGTTAACAAGTTTTCAATCGTAATCTTTTGACCATAGGTATTAAAATCAGGCAAATACTTTTTGATGTCATCGGATAAGGAAAGAAGCCCCCTTTGCTCAAGCTGCAAAATGGCTACAGCGGTGAACTGCTTAGTCATAGAACCAATAGCAAAAAGATTGGCAGGCTGATCAGATACTTTGAGTTCCATACTCGCCATTCCGTATCCTTTTTTAAAGACGGGCTGCCCATCTTTTGCAATCAATAAAACCGCCCCGGGATCTGAGGCAGGATAACGAGCTTTCATCAGGCTGTCCGCAAACAAGATAGCATTCTGGTTAAATGATTGCCCCTGGCTGAATACAATACTGAAAATAGCCATTAGAAAAATTAGCATAAATTTCGATTTCATTTGTAATTTTTGAACAAAGAAACCTAAAACTCGAAACCTAATCGCCTCACTATGCGGAATTGAGACCATTGCGGGAAAAGTGAGACCATTGCGAGAGAAGTGAGCCGCTAATAGTTGCTGAGACCGTAATTATCTTTAATTTGTTAAGGCTATGGAATATTTGCAAATTGTTACAGCTACTATTATCTTGTTTACCGTTGCCCTGATATTAGGCAAGCCAAAAGTTCTACCTGATTACATTCTCGTTGTATGGCTGTTTCTATTTCTTTTTAACGTAATAGGGTTCTTTGTGTTAGATACAGAAGTATTTCCATTTTATGGCTGGAAAAACAGTTTATTGCAGTTCAGCGATGCTTTAGTTTTTTTACATGGGCCGCTATTCCTTCTTTATACAATAACCCTAACACGTCCTATTTTCCGTTTTTACTGGTATTATTTGATCCATTTGCTGCCGTTCGCAATTGTGCTTACCTTAATGCTTAGTGTTTGTTAAAAAATAAGTAGTACATTTATCCTAAACTAATTATTATGTTTAGCGATGAAGAATTGAACAAAAAATTCAAATTAATTCTGCCTCATTTGAATGAACACGCTGCCCGTTTATA
>JAABUS010004385.1_pt1 | contig 20430 bp, 14 predicted proteins | sample 5560161 | NCBI WGS metagenome assembly JAABUS01 (sample SAMN10711885, study PRJNA513376) | rock metagenome | isolation source: Antarctica rocks | place: Antarctica: Victoria Land, Trio Nunatak nord | collected 2016-01-04 | reverse complement strand
AGCAACTCTTCAAATTGATCCGCCGGGAGAGATGCTGTGTTTTGCATCTGCCCAGGATCGTACCGACCCGCGCCGGATCAAGGGCTATTTTAACGCCAATGGGGGTCACCCGCCTGCGGAATGCAGCCGCCGCCTTGGCCCCGCCCAGCGCGTCCGGGAACGGCCGGTCGATCCGGACCAGCCGCCCCTCCGTCTTTTCCGCCAACGCCGCCTCCAGCCCTTCCAGGGGAAACTTGTCGCCCCATGAGTTGCGGATGGCCGCAACATGATCGACCGGGATGAAGGCAGTAACGCCGCTCGGCATCAGCTCCAGGCCCTGGGCCTTCAAGGTCGCGTTCTGGCTTCCATGGTGGCCGACCTTGTAGAACGCCGTGCGCCGCAGCAGGTCGGGTCCATGCACCACCTCGTGGTCCGGCAACGTCCAGGTCACCGTTTCCCATGACCGCCAGTTCCCCACCTGCGCATCGGCCGCGAACAGCAGCACCGGGCCGCCGCGCGTCAGCTCGACCGCCAGCACCAGGCTGGTGTTGTTGGTCCGGTTGTCGAGGTCGAGGGCGAGGTCTGCGGCGGAGCCCAGCCAGTCACCGTCGATCCGACGCCACGACTGGTCCGACCCGAGGAACTCCTGGGCGGGGCCGTCATAGTGTTCCCCCAGGAACTTCGCCACCTCCGGCTCAAGCGGGCGCAGCGCCGTCGCGTTGGCCGGGTGGCTGAGCTGCATGGCGGCAGCCGGATCGAACGGCATGAAGGCGTCGTCATCCGCCTCCTGGTCCAGCAGCGCGGCCCCACCCAGTGCGGATGCCCGGAAGAAGGCCTGCCCCGTGTCGGCCAGGGCGGCGATCCGATACGTCTCATGCGGGTTGTCCCGCACGCGCAGCGCTGCGTCGTCCTGCGGTGGACCGAGCACCCAGATCCGCACGCCGGGCACGTCGTCGCGCGTGATGGGCGGCTGGCCCGGATGATGGTAGCGGACTTTCTGGCCGAACTTGCGAGCGTTTTCCATGCCTTGATGGGTGCGGCCTGGGCCACCGCCGGATGCGCCGAAAAACCCCATGAGGCCGCCGATCTCTTCGGCCAATGCCGACATCCCGTCGCGGCTGGCAAGGTGGTCGGCAACCTTCGACAGCCGTTCGACCTTCTGCCGCCGGGTCAGCGCGAGCTGTCGGGCGAGGGTGTCGTCGTTGTCTTCAGTCCACGCGAACCATGTCTCCCGCACCCGGAGCCGCTTCGGATCGTCCTGGTCGACCGCCTTCAGGAACAGGTCGGCGGCAGTGACCAGGCCGGACACATGGTCGTAGTGCTCGTGCGTCACCGCCAGCACGTCGATCACCCCGCCGCATTCCTTGATCACGTCGCCCACGACCTCCTGCATGAGGGCGGCTTCGTTCTGCGTATGCTGGGCGACGCCGCAATCGATCAGCATGCGGAACGGCCGGTCGCCGTCCCGTGGCAGCGTCAGCAGGAAGCAGTCGCCGAACCCGACGCGGTACATGCGCACCGTCACGTCGTTCGATGATTTGGGTTTCGGTTTCCTGGCCATGCGCGGCTCCGTCAGATGTGGCTGTGCAGAATGGCGAACGGTTCGCTGCCTGCCGCCGTGAAATACTGCGAGCGCAGCCCCTGCTCGCAGATCGCCGCCCGGTTCCGCACCATGTCCTCGGCCTCCTTCGCCCGCGTGACCGGCTTCACCACGGCGTAACGGATCGGCATACACCCGTCGCGGCGGTCCAGCACCAGGGTGCAGCCGCCGCGGACCTTGCCGCCGGGCGCGTTCCGGCTCTGGGTGATGACGGCGATGATGTCCGTGCGGACCTCCCCGTCCGGCGTCGCGCGGCGGGCGGGGCGGACCGAGTGAACCTCGAACTTCGGGCGGCCACTCGCATCCCGCCGCCCCTCGTAGGGATCGATGCCGGCCTCGGGCGCCTGCCCGAACTCGAGGCCGATGGCGCAGGCGGTATCCAGCGTCAAATTCCCCTGCAGCCAGTCATGGAGCAGCAGGCCGTTGCCGCACGACGCCTTGTAGGAGTCCAGCCGGTCGCCACGCAGGTCCCAGGCCAGGTTGATCTCGGCCCGGATGAATTCGCCCAGGCCTTTGGGCTGCAAGGCGTCGTCCAGCGTTTGCCAGCGCAGGCTTTCCACCGACAGGGTCCGCACGTTGTCGGGCTGGATCCCACGCGCGGCGAATGCCTCCAGGAATGCGACCCGATAGCCGAGCGGATCGTCGGGAACCAGGTCGCTGTCGGCGGTGATCAGGGCGCGCAGGAACTCCGCGAACCTCGGATCGACCGGCGGCATGTAGTCCAACGCCCTGATGCAGATCATCAGCACGTGGCGGGCCGCCTTGGTGGCCTCGGTCGCCAGGCGGTTCACCATGTCCGGGCTCACTGCGCCCGGCGCCAAAATGCCGCTGCCGCCGGTGGCGATCCTCAGGAGATCGGCCGTGCGCCGGGCATAGATCGCGAGGAAAGCATCGAACACGGCGGCGACCAGCACGGCGCCGCGGTCGTGCGGCTCGGTCGCGCGCGCGTAGTCAGCGGGGTCGGCAGGCACCCCGATCGCGCTGCGGAGCGACTTGTCCCGGCCGAGTGCCTGGCCGAACTCCCGCGCTAGGTTGGCGAGCAGTTCGCCACGACGCAGATCGCCGCCGCTTTCGCCGATCACGAAGCGCAATAGTTCGGGAAAGGTGAAATGCTGGAATATGGCGACGAGGTCCGCGAAGCCCTCGTGGAAGGCGAGCACATCGGGATTTGTCGGCTCCTGGAACCGACGGTTGAGGCCGTCCACCAGCGCGTGCGTCGTCTCGTGCGCCACGATGTCGTGCGACAGGCAGGTGAACACCATGCGGTGGGTGCCCGACGCCGGAAAATAGCCAAACAGCAGGGCGATGTGGTTCGGGCTGTAGTAGGCATTCGCCTGCCGCAGGGCGTGCGGGTAGATACGCAGCCGGCGGACGAAGGCTTGGTCCCGCTCCTGCCCGGCCTGATGGCCGCGCTCCCGCCACAGCACGCGCCGGCCCAGTGCCACCTCGAAGTGCTTGATGGTCCGCATCGCGACCGCATAGACCATCTGCTGGTGGAATTTTGGGTTGCCCTCTGACGGGGCCAGGCCGTCCTGCGCCAGCAGGAAGGGATGGTTCAGGTCCACGGGCGGATAAACCGCGCCGCTGGCGGGGTCCACGTCAACGACCTCCAGGTAGTCTCCGACCGGGCCGGGTTCCAGGAGATTGGGGGCGTCCTTCCCCTGCTCCCACGGGATGCTGACGGTGGCGGTGTTGATGAACGCGGTCTTCAGCCGCCTGCCGTCGCCCGGGTCTGTGGCGAAGATCTGCAGCCGCCGGGCCGGAGGCGGCGTCTCCAGTATGCGCCGGCCAAGAGCGGGGCGTTTGGGCGGGGCTGCTTTCGGGACGGCCAGGCCCGGCCGCCGGAGGAGCCGCCGTAAATGGGCCTGCAGCGTCCGGGAGCCGCCGGCGTCCAGCAGGGCTTCGAGGAAACGGGTGCGCTCCGCCTCCGTCACGTCCGTGGCGGGCCGGTCCGGATCGGCAATGGCCTGCTGGGCCGCGGTGTTGCGGAGCGCCAGTTGGGTGCATTCCAATGCCAGCATGGCCCCGCGCACCGCATCGAAGCCCTGTTCAGCGACTCCCAGCGCGCCGGTCAGGAGATGCAGGAACGCGAAATGCCCGTTGTCGGGCGGCACCGCTTGCAGCCCGGCCGCATCCGGCAGGCACTCCAGCGCCGCCCGCGCCCGCAACAGCCCGCGGCCCAGATGCGTCTCGTCGCCCGCGCCGCGATCCGCCGTGCGGAACAACGCTTGCCTGGCCGCCTCTGCCCGTTGCCAGCCTTGATAGCGGGCGCCATTGCGATGCATCCACAGCGCGGCGGCAGCGGCGACCTGCGGCGTGGCGGCCGAGGTGCCGCCGCCGTCGCAGTCGATCAGGTCCGGAATGCCGAACCGGGCCCAGGGAATATTCGGCGTGAACGCGGCGACCGACGTCTGCATTTTCCCCGCAGGCCCGGCGTTTCCCGCCATCGCGCTGACGGGCAGGCCGTAGTACGGATGTCCGTCCGCCATCGCGCCACAGGCCGAGACGACCCGGTTGAACCGCGCCGGGTAAACGGTCAGCGACGTCGGCAGCCCGCCAAAGTTGTTCCCCGCGGCGCACACGACCACGAGCCCCGCGTCATAGGCAGCGTTGACCGCGTCCGCCCAGGCGGCGGAGGGCAGCCCTCCCATGCTCATGGAGACGACGTCGGCGCCGATGCTTCTCGCGAAATCGATCCCCTGCGCGACCGCGCTCGTCCAGAAGTGGACGACGGAGTTGGCGATCCGCACCGGCACGATCTGCATCGGCGCCGCTCCGCCCAGCACTCCCTCGGCATCGCCCGGGCGCATGGCCAGCAGCGCCTGGCCAGCCAGGATGCCGATCGTGCCGGTGCCGTGGCCGCCGTTGTGCAGCACCCCGCCGGGCGGCGTGCGGTCGAATGCATCGGCACCGCCTTCGACGAAATTCGCTTGCTGGACCACGTTGGCCGGGCGGGCATTGTGCGACGGATCCCATCCCGTATCGAGGTGGACGACCTTGATGGGGCTTGTCGCGACCTTCAACGCGTCGCGGGCCGAGCGCAGGCCGGAGTGCTGGTCGTCCAAATGCCACGCGAACCCCGCACCCGGCACATAGGGCGACCCCTTCTGCGGCGCAGGATCGTTCGGCGCGGCGGCGGCATGGGCTGCGGCTGGCGGCACATCGGGATAGGCGGCCTGGAGCAGGTCGGGCTCAGCGGCGAGGACCGTTCCGCCGGCCAACCCGGCCGCGCCCGAGAAGGCGGCGGCGTGCGCCGCGTCCCACGGATGCTGGTCGGCCGCTGCCGCACCAGCGGCGTCCGTATCGACCTCGACCCGGTACCACGCCAGCGGTCCAACGGGCGCCGCGGCGGGGCCAGCCGGCGGCCTCGCGACGTCGAACAGCTTCTGCAAGCCAGCCGTGGCTGCTACGCCGGACGGACCGGCGCTGTGTTCGAGTTTGACGAGGACAGGGTGTTTGGCCATGCGGCGCGTCCTGCACTAGAATTCGAGTTCGACATCGATAATCGATCCGGCAGCCAGGCCGTATGGACCCCATTTCGCCGCACCCTCCGTCCTCGACGAGTCGATCAGGCGGACGCGGTATTCGCCCGGCGAGAGCGCGTGGCCCCCTTCCGGCGGGGCTCGCCCGAGGTCACGCAGGAAGAATCGCCTGAGTGCGTCGGCGGCGCCCTGTTGCTTGATGATTCCCATGACGAACTCGACCGGACCCGCAGGACCTGTCGAGGCCACCAGCACGGTGATGTCGCCGACGGCCTGCCTCCGTTGGGCCCGGACCGACAGCCACGCCATCGTTGGCGACGGACGCTGGGCTTGGATCTCGACGGCCCGGACTGGCCGGATGCCCACGGCCTGCATCAGGCGGTTCACGCCGCTGCTGCCGCCTGCCACGACGAGCGCGGTCATGGCATAGCCCAGCGCGCTCGGGTCGCGTTGGACCGACACATACGGTCCGACCAGGTCGCTGACGATATCCAGCCTGAAACTGCGCACGAACAGGAACGCGACGCCAAGGGAGACGAGCGGCTTTACCGCGCGCGAGTTGAAGGTAGTAAGGAACGGGCGCCAGGTGAAGATCAGGGCAAGCCCGGATTCCAGCACGATCGCGATCGCGAACAGTGCGAAGAGCGCCTTGGCCGAGCCGCCATAGACGTTGCCGCCCGCATCTGCGAGGACGCGGACCGCCTGGGTGACCGGCTTCGCATCGGCGATCCAGGAGACCAGGTCCCGGTTGTCGGCCGTGCTCGGGTCCGGCGTGTAGAGCAGGATCCAGCTCGGCCCATCCTGCAGAACAGCGACGCGCGCCTCGGGGCTGTGTGCGCTGGGCTTGGTGATCTCGGTGGCACTGGTCGCGATCACTGTGCGCCCGCCGGGCGCGACCGCCACGTCATCGGCCCAGGCCGGGCTGGAGCACACCGCCATGGACATGAGCAGCAGCCGTTGCGCCAGGCGGCACTTGGCAGCCGGCAACAGCCTTCCCGTCTTAACGAGCGATGCCGCTGGCATCTTCGTCCCCGTATCGAACTATTATCGATCGTTTAGCAATCGGTCGCTGATTACAATAGTCCCGAAGTAAGCCTGCCCGGAGCGCCAGCATTCGTGATGCGGTTCGTCCGATCCTCAGACTGCCGAGGTGGGGTAGGGAAATGCCTGCATGGTGCTGATCGTCGCATCGACGTGCCGGCGCAGTGCGGCTTCGCACACTGCGTAGCCCCAGTTGATCAGTCGTTCCTGCAACGTGTCGTCGAGCCGCTTCAGCCTGGTCGGCACCTGGGCCAGCGCCATCGTGCGATCGACTGGGCAGGCCAGCGTCGTCGCAAGCCCATAGTTGGCGATATCGCTGCGGATGCCCCAATACGCGCCTTTGCGATGGCTCTCGTCCGTCGCCGGCGAGCTATACGAGCCGATCACCTGCCGTTTCCGCAGCGCGCGAACCTGGTTGTCGATCACCTCGTTCACGCGGATCGCGTGCCGGGCCCAATCGCTTTTGGGCTCCTCCTCTGCGGCCATCTTGCCGCCCGCATCGCTCACCAGGATCGTGCCGTAGCGCTTCCAGGCTGTTTCCAGCCCGAGATTGTCGTACACGCCGCCATCGCTCAGAAACACCTTGCTGGTGTAGGGCGTGCGCTGCAGATCAGCCCCGCTGCCCGGAGTGAAAGTTGCAGGGTCGAGCCGCATCTCGAATGGCGAGAGCACGGGCGGGAAGGCCGATGAGGCGGCGACCGCCTGCGCGAGCGGTATCTTGGGCGCGACGACCTCGCCGACGCGGTAGTCCCGCATATACGGTTTCATAAATCGCCACAGCGCGCCCGATTGGAGGTTCGTGGCGTTGATCACGAACCTGGGCTGATCCGGGAGGTCCTGCAGCGTCGCGCCGTGGAACAGGTTCCTGTCGTAGGCAGCGGCGACATGATCACTGATCCGCCCTGGCAGCATGAGACCAAACACGATCGCCTGAGCATCCAGCGTTTCGCCGGCCAGGCTACGGATTGGACCGACCATCTCCTGCTCGAACGTCTCGCGCGGGGACCCGGACTTGGAGGTGAGCGCCTGCCATTTCAGGCCAAGCAGCCCCGCCGTGATGGACCCGCCCGACACGCTCGATATTCGCTGCAGCGACGTGAGTCGGCCGGCTTCATGCAGCCGCCACAACGCGCCCAGATGGAACAGCATGGCGCGGTATCCGCCTCCCGACAGGCAAAGGGCCGTGCCGGTCGCGGGCTTGTCGGTGCCATTGTCGCTCGGGATCGACTGAACGGGGGATTTCAGCATCGAGGGCTCCTGCCGGTTCGGGTCGCCGGTGGCCCTGACTGGACCGGACCACCGTTACAACAATCCAATGACAAGCTTCATCGTCCGGTACGGGACCTCGTCAGGTCCGCCCTGGTCTTAGCGCGCTGGGGCGCCATCTTCGGTGTCCTGTGCATGCTGACATTCGTCAAGCCCGTCGAAAACACGTTGACGCCGGACGCTGTCTTGGCAATGCAAAGGCGCCCCGATAGGTGCTGAAGCGGCATGCCGCTCGCGAGCAGGAACAAGAGCCATATGGAACAATCTTGGCGCTGGTGGGGTCCGGCCGACATCATCGCCCTGTCCGATATCTGCCAGGCAGGTGCCACCGGCATCGTAACAGCCCTGCATGAGGTCCCGACCGGCGACGCGTGGACCCGCGAGGCCATCGCCGAGCGCAAACGCATCATCGAGGCTGACCCCAGCCTTGGCCTGCGATGGAGCGTGGCGGAAAGCGTGCCTGTGCATGAAAGCATCAAGCTGGCCGAGGACGGCGCAGCGCCCCGCTACGAAGCGTATCGCGAAACCTTGCGCAACCTGGGCCAGGCGGGGATCGGCACGGTCTGCTACAATTTCATGCCGGTGCTGGACTGGGCGCGCACCCAGCTCCGTCATCCGCTGCCCGGCGGCGCAACCGCGCTGCGCTTCAACATCCATGAGTTCGCCGCCTTTGATGTCCATATGCTGGCGCGCGCGGAAGCCGAGGCGGACTATCCCCCAGAGGTGCTCGCCCGCGCCCGTGCCTGGTTCGACGCCGCGACCGCGGACAGCAAGCGCGTCCTGCTCGCCACGATCATGGCCGGCCTGCCGGGCGCCTTCGACCGCTACGACATCGAAGGACTGCGCGGCATGCTCGCCCGCTACCGCCACGTCGGCCGTGCCCAACTGCAGGCCAACCTTGTCCGCTTTCTCGAGGAGGTCGTCCCCACGGCGGAGAAAGCCGGGGTGCGCCTGGCGATCCATCCGGATGACCCGCCGCGCCCGCTGCTCGGCCTGCCCCGCGTCGCATCCACCGCAGAGGACATCGCATTCATCCTGGACGCCGTCCCGTCCCCCTCGAACGGCCTCACGCTCTGCACCGGCTCGCTTGGCGCGCGCCCGGCCAACGACCTGCCGGCCATCGCGCGGCGTTTTGCCGATCGCATCCACTTCGCGCACCTGCGGAACGTGAGCACCGAGCCGGATGGCTCGTTCATGGAAGCGGACCACCTCGGGGGCGGCACGGACATGGTGGCCGTGGTGAGTGCGCTGCTGGAGGAGCAGAAACGTCGATGCGACGCAGGCGACCCGCGTTGGCGCCTGCCCTTCCGCCCGGACCATGGGCACGAACTGCTGGACGACCGGGGCAAGGACACCCATCCCGGCTACCCGGCGATCGGCCGCCTGCGCGGCCTGGCGGAACTCCGCGGCGTCATGGTCGCCCTCGCCCACCAGAACGGGTTCCCGACCTGAGCATGGACCGCCTGCTATCTTGCCCGCCTGGGTACGTCAGCGCATATCCTCCAGGATCTGGTTGAGCAGGACAGCGCCGAGGATGATGCCGCCGCGGACGACGTATTGCCAGTAGTCGGACACGTTGAGCAGGGTCATGCCGTTGGTGATGCAGCCAAGGAACAGCACGCCCAGCAGCGTGCCCCAGATGCGGCCCTTGCCGCCGAACAGGCTGGTGCCGCCGATGATGGTGGCCGCAATGACGTCCAGTTCCATGCCGGTCGCCGTCGTGCCGGTCCCGGAGCCGATCTGCGACGCGATCAGCGTGCCGGTGACCGCCGTCAGCACGCCGGTCACCACCAGCGTCGCGGTCTTGGTGAAATACACGTCGATGCCGGACAGCCGCGCCGCCTCGGCATTGCCGCCCACGGCGTACACGGCCCGGCCGAAGCGCGTGTAGGTCATCAGCACGTGCATCGCGAGGAACACGAGCACGAAGACATACACCGGGAATGGAATGCCCAACAGGTCGCCGGCGCCCAGGAAGCCGAACCAGTCCGGCAGGTCGGTCAGCGGGAAGCCGCCGGTGATGAGGTTGGCGAACCCGCGCAGCGCGGTGAACAAGGCGAGCGTGGTGATGAACGTGGGCACCCGGAACCACTGGCGCATCTTGCCGGTGAACGCGCCGCAGCCCCCGCCGGCCAGCATCGCCGCCAGCACGCCGATGACGACCGCGGCCACCGATCCCAGCGCCGGCGTGAGCCGGCCCGAGCACCATGCGACGATGCAGCCGGACAGCGCAACGCCGGCGCCGACCGATAGGTCGATCTCGCCGCCGATGATGACCGCGGTCATGCCGAAGGCGACGACGCCCAGCATGGATACCGTGCGCAGCACGTTCAGCAGGTTGCCAAGCGTTGCGAACCCGGGCGCTGCGGCGACCAGCACGGTCACCAGCACCAGCAGGATCGCCTCCATGGTGTAAATCTTGAGCATCGTCGTGCCCATCCGGCGCCGCCTCGGCGGCGGCAGGACGACATCGGCCGGGTTGCTTATGCTCATGCGCCCTCCATGCACAGCCGGTACAGCTCGGCCAGGCTTACCTGGCCCGGCAGCGCCTCGGCGACGACCCGGCCGTGCCGCATCACCAGGATGCGGTCGGCGACGTCCAGCAGCTCCTCCGGCTCGCTGGAGACGAAGATCGACGACAGGCCGCGCTCCGCCTCGCGCCACATGATGTCGAACACCTGCTGCTTGGCCTGCACGTCGATGCCGCGGCTGGGCTCGTCGAAGAACATCACCTTGGGCTGGGTGTTCAGCCAGTTGCCGATGACGATCTTCTGCTGGTTGCCGCCCGACAGCGAGGAGACCGGCAGCATCGCGTCGGGCACCTTGATCGCCAGCCCGTCGATCTGGCGGCGCGCGAACGGCGCCTCCTGCGCCCGGGTGAGCAGGAAGTGCGGCGCGATGCGCTCCAGGCTCGCGAGGCACAGGTTGTCGTGCACCGAGCGCGACTGCACCAGCCCGACCTCCTTGCGGTTCTCCGGCGTGTAGCCCAGGCCGCGGCGCTTCATGCCGCGCGGATCGGGGCGGGTGACGCGCTGCCCGTCCAGCACGATCTCGCCCGCATCCAGCCGGTCGGCGCCGAAGATCGCCCGCAGCACCTCGGTGCGCCCGGCGCCAAGCAGGCCGGCCATGCCCAGCACCTCGCCGCGGAACAGCTCGAACGAGACGTCCTCGAACGCGCCTTGGCGGGTGAGGCCGCGCACCTGCAGCACTGGCTGCTGCCGCAAGACCGTGCGGCGCGCCGGGCGCACGGCGCGGGCGACGTCGCCGAACATCATCTCGACGATCAGCCCCGGCGTCGCGCCGGACATCGGGATGGTGCTGATGCCATGGCCGTCGCGCAGCACGGTGCAGGTGTCGGCGATGTCGAACAGCTCGTTCATGCGGTGGGTGATGTAGATCATCGTCACCCCCCGTGTGCGCAGGCGGCGCAGCAGGCCGAACAGCAGGTCCACCTCGCGCGCGGCGAGCGCCGAGGTCGGCTCGTCCAGCAGCAGGATGGCGGGGTCGAAGGACATCGCCTTGACGATCTCGACCACCTGCTGGCGGCCCACGCTCAGGCTGCCGACCGGGCTGCGCGGATCGATGTCGAGCCCCATCTCGGCCAACAGCCGGCCGGCGTCGCGGTGCACGCGGCGCCAGTCCACGACCGGCCGGCCCAGCACGCGGCGCTGCGGTAGGCGGCCGAGGTAGATGTTCTCGCCCACCGACAGCGACGGCACCAGCGACAGCTCCTGGTGCACCGTGACGATGCCGGCGGCGAACGCATCGGCCGGGCTGGCGAAGCTTGCCGGCAGGCCGTCGATGCGCAGCTCGCCGACGCTGGGCGTCACCGCGCCGGCCAGGATCTTGATCAGCGTGGACTTGCCGGAGCCGTTCTTGCCCATCAGGGCGTGCACGAGGCCCGGCGTGAAAACGTGGGTGAACGGGGCGAGCGCCAGGGTTGGGCCATAGGCCCGGCTGACGCCCTGCAGCTCGATCGTGCCCCGGCCCACCGCTGTGTCCGGCTACTGCATCTTCTTGATGTCGGCCAGGAAGGTCCGCACGCCCGCCTCGTCCATGCGCGACAGCGGCAGCGCCGGCACCAGCGCCGTCGCCTCGACCGGCGTGCCGGCGACCGCCGCCAGGGCGGCACGCACGGCGTCGCCGCCGACCTGGAACGGCTTTTGCGCCGTGGTGGCGACCAGCACGCCGTCGGGATCGAGCAGGAAATTGGCAAGCTGCTCCGAGCCGTCGGTGCCGAACACGAACACGCGGCCCTGCTTGCCGGAACGGCGGACCGCCTGCACCGCGCCCACCGTGCCGCCCTCGTTGGCAGCGTAGATCACGTTGATCTCGGGGTGCGCTGTCAGCAGGTCGCTCGCCACCGACACCGCCTTCTCGGCCAGGAAGGCATCCTGGCGCGCGACGACCTTCAGCTCGGTCCCCTGCTTGGCGGCCTCCTCGAAGCCGTTGGTGCGGGCGTCGCTCTGCTCGGCGAGCTGCGAGCGGAAGGCCAGGATGGCGACGTTGGCCTTGCCGCCCAGGTTGCGCTTGATGAAGTCGGCGGCGACCTTGCCGGTGCCCTGGCCGATGGCGTTGTCCGAGGTGCCGATGAACGCCACGGGGAACTGGGCATCCAGCCGGGTGCCGTACAGCACGATCTTCACGCCCTTGTCGTTGGCGCGTTGCAAGGCCCGCACCGACGCCTTGCCGCTGATCGGCGCGATGACGATCGCCTTGGCGCCGCGGGAGACGAAGGTGTCGATCAGCGTGGCCTCCTTCTCGGGCTTCGACTCCGAGTTGCCCTCCAGCAGCGTCGCAGCGCCTGTCTTGGCCGCGTCCTCCATGCCAAGCTGGATGCCGCGGAAATACTGGTCCTGCTGGAACACGATGCCGCCGATGGTTGGCCCCTCGGCACGCGTTGAAGTAGTTGCCAGCAGCAGCGCAGCCGCTGCTAGGATTCCTGTGCTGATTCCGTTGATCGCCATGTGCGTTTCCCTTAGCTTTGTTGTTCTAGCCTCAACGCCGACGCGGGAGGAAGACCGACGCAGGAGAAAGACTGCGCGACCACCGACGCGCGGCACCATCCCGCTACGGCCTGAAGCGGTTTTCCAGCAGCCCCGGCACAACTGCCTCCAGCTTGAACAGGCTGCCGGACAGCCGCGTAGGATTAGTCGATACGTATAGCTCTTTCAGCGCCGGCGCACCAAATGCTGCCATGGTGGCGTTGTCCTGCACGGAGCCGATCAGAAGAGCGGGAGAAAGCGCGATGCGTGGGCTGGAAGGGCTGAGAATCCTAGTAACAGGCGCGGCGCAGGGCATCGGCCTAGCCGTCGCCCAGCGTTTCGCAGCCGAAGGCGCGCGCGTGGCCCTGAACGACCGCGACGACAGTCCCGTGCTGCAGGCAGCGGTCGCCTCGCTGCCGCGCGTCGCCGCCGGGCCGCACTGCGCCGCCCCGGGCAACGTGGCGGAGGAGACGGCGGTCGAGCGCTTCGTGACGGAGGCGATCGCTGTGCTGGGCGGGCTGGACGTGCTGGTGAACAACGCCGGGCTGCAGATCCCCAGCCCCAGCGAGGCGCTGGACATCGCCGACTTCGACACCGTTCTGGCGGTCAACCTGCGCGGCACGGTGCTGTGCGCCCGTGCCGCCATCCAGTATTTCCTGACGCAAGGGCGCGGCGTGGTGCTGAACAACTCCTCGGTCCATGAGACGATCCCCAAGCCCGGCTACCTCGGCTATTCCGCCAGCAAGGGCGCAATCGGCAGCGTGACGCGCACCCTGGCGCTAGAGTTCGCCGGTCGTGGCATCCGCGTCAACGCGGTGGCGCCAGGCGCCACCATCACCACGATGAACGCCGCGTGGGCCAACGACCCGGCGCGGCGCGCCGTGATCGAGCGCCACATCCCGCTCGGCCGTGGCGCGGACGCGTCTGACATCGCCGCCTGCTTCGCCTTCCTGGCCTCGGACGACGCCGCCTACATCACGGGCCAGACCATCTTCGTCGATGGCGGGCTTACCCTGAATGCTGACTTCCGCGAGAACTGGTCGTCCTGATCCCGGGCCGTGCTGCACCGGCCAGCGCGGACTCTCAGCAGCCTCTGGCGCCATTCAAGCGCCTAGACTGCTCGTGGCATAGAACTCGCGCAGCGATGCGGTGAAGCCGATGGCGTCGAGGCGCACCAAGCTGCCGGCGGCGAGCCGCATCGGGTCAGACGGCCAGGCGCCGTCCGCACCGCGGCGCAGAAGCTCTCCCGACATCGACGTGCTCGACAGCAGAAGGATCTCGACGACGCTCGGGATGCTGGTGTAGGCCCACACGTTGCGCCGGGTGTCCGCCTCGTTGGAGGGAGAGATGACCTCGATCAGCAGGACGGGATCGGTGATCGCCTTTCCGTCCTGTTGCGGCGAGCAGGTCACGCCAAGGTCGGGGACGCGCTCGTTGTGGATGGATTCGACGCGCGGGATGACGCCCGGCGTCGTGACGATGCGGCAGTGCGACCCGATGTCCCGGAGATGCAGCCGGATGAGAAAGCAGACTTCGCTTTGGATCAGCCCATGGTTGACCCCCGCCGGGGCCATGCACCTTGGCTCGCCATCCACGAGGCTCCAGCGCCGATCTTCCAACCCGGCTGGCGGTTGCCAGTCCTGGAACTCGGCAACCGACAGACGGTGCGGAAGACGAAGCGCGGTGCCCATACGGCAAGGTTAACAGGCGGCAGGAGACGCAGCCATTCAATTCAGCGTCGATGGCCTGGTTTGAGGCACGAGCCCGGCGCTGTTGCAGTTCATCGACCAGAGCGACAGCCTCACTATTCACCGCTGACCGCGCCCGCGGCACGCGCCATGGATGGGCAGCACAAAGGTCGCTGGAAGCTGGGGTGGACAGCCCCCTCGTGTGCCTCCCACGGGCATGTTAGGGATTGGGAAGCACAATAAGAAACGTGGAGGTCGTCTTGCGCGTCACGAGTCTCATCGTCCTGTATGCCGCAACCCTTGCTGCTGGCTTTGCCGCGGTGGTTCCAGCGAGGGCTGCGGGTGACTACCGATGGCCCGACAACATCCCGCCTGCGGCCAAGGCGCTTATGCAGGCGCCCCCGCTGTCGCCGAACGGGCAGGTCGTGCCGGGCTTCCCGCAAGGCGCGCCGGCCTCCTCGCCCGATGTGTTCAAGTTCTCGCCCGAGCAGATCGCCAAGCTGAAGGCGGGGCATTTCACCGCCGGCATCGTCATGCAGACGATGGACGCGGGCTGGCCCATGCTGCAGATCCGCGGCATCACGGAAACGCTGAAGGGGTTCGGCATCGACGTGGTGGCGACGACGAACGCCAAGTTCCAGCCGGGCAAGCAGATCAGCGACCTCGAGGAGGTCATAGCACGCAAGCCGGACGTGATCTTCTCGATCCCGCTTGACCCGCTGGGCGAGTCGGCCGCCTACAAGAAGGTCCCGGCAGCCGGCATCAAGCTGGTGTTCATGGACAATGTCGCGTCCGATATGGCGCCCGGCAAGGACTACGTGTCCGTCACGGCGTCCGACAACGAGAGCAACGCCTATTTCGCGACAAAGCAACTCGCGGACCAAGTGGGCGGGCAGGGCGATATCGGCTTCATTACGCTCGTCTATGAGTATTACTACTCGGTGGCGGCGCGCAAGGTGGGCATGCTGCGGGCGTTGAAAGAGTACCCTCGCCTGAAACTGGTCGAGACCGGGACCATCGCCTCCCCGGAAAAGGCGTACGGGGTGGCAACCGCGATGATGACCGCGCATCCGGACCTGAAAGGCATCTTCGTCGCCTGGGACACCCCGGCCGAGCAGGTGGTCTCGGCCGCCAAAACCCTTGGCCGCAAGATCGTCGTCACCACGAACGATGTCGCAGTCGATAGCGCCTACTACGTGGCCCGCGGCGACATCCTGGCGATCGGTGCGCAGCGGCCGTACGACCAGGGGGTCGCGGAGGCGAAGTCGGCTGCTTACGCCCTCCTTGGCGAACCGGTGCCCCCGTATATTGAAGTGCCAACGCTGCAGGTCACGAAGCTCAATCTGCTCAGTGCCCTGAAAGAAGTGACCAAGGAAAACCCGCCGCAGTCGCTCATCAAGCTTTGCGACGGCAAGTGCTTCTAAGCGGTCTCCCGGTGCACAGATCAGGCGGCTTGCACCGGTTGCTCTCCACGCAATGAGTTCAGCCATCGTCGGCGCACCGTTGATCGACATGCGCCGGATCAGCAAGAGCTTCGGCGAGAACCGCGTCCTGTTCGACGTGGATTTCGAGCTGCATGCGGGCGAGGTCCACGCGCTGCTCGGCGAGAACGGCGCTGGCAAATCGACGCTGATGAAGATTCTGATGGGCGTGCATCACGCGGACGCCGGGGAGGTGACCCTCGCGGGCCAGCCAATCGGGCGCAGCTCGGTGCACGAGCACCTGTCCCGGGGGATCGCGATGATCTTCCAGGAACTCAGTCTTGTGCCGAACGGGACGGTGGCCGACAATGTGTTCCTCGGCCGTGAGCCGACGGTGCGCGGCCTCTGGGTCGATCGTCGCACGATGCGGCGGGAGACCGCGGCCCTCGTCGCGTCGCTCGGCTTCAACCTGTCGGCCGGAGCGGAGGTCCGTTCGCTGCCGTTCGCGCAGCGGCAGATGGTGGAGATCCTCAAGGCAATCTCCCGCGGAGCGCGCGTCCTCATCATGGACGAGCCGACCTCGTCACTGTCCATGCGCGAGGAAACCGCCCTGTTCGCTGTCATCGCCGACCTCAAGCGGCGGGGCATCGGCATCATCTACATCAGCCACCGCATGGCAGAGATTTTTGCGATCGCTGACCGGCTCAGCATCATCAAGGACGGCCGGATCATCGGACCGTACCGGCCCAATGAGACGACGGCGGAGAGCATCGCCACCCTGATGTCGAAGGCAGCGCCGGCCTCGGCGGACATCGATCCCCTCCTCGCCGTTGCCCCCGACGTGCCGCCCGGTGCGCCTATCCTGCAGGTCCGTGCGATGCGGACCGCGCGAAAGCTGCGGCGGGTCGATCTTATGGTGGCAGCCGGCGAGGTGGTCGGCATCGCCGGACTCGTGGGCAGCGGGCGCTCCACATTGCTCAAGGCGCTGTTCGGCCTGATCCCCGATCGCGCCGGGGACGTGACGGTTGCCGGGACGGCGCTGCCGGCAGGCGATGCGGGTGCCGCCGTTGCCGCTGGGGTTGCCCTGGTGCCGGAGGATCGGCGGCTCGAAGGGCTGATCGGCAAGCACGGGCTGGCGCGCAACATCGCGCTGCCGAACCTCGACCGCATCCGTATCCGTTCAGGGCTGCCGATCGCGTCGCCCGCACGCGGCGACGCGCTGTTCGATAGATACCGGCGGGCGCTGGCGATCCTCGCGACCGGGCCGCGGCAGGAGGCGCAGCAACTGAGCGGCGGCAACCAGCAGAAACTGGTGTTCGGCAAATGGCTCGCGACCGAACCCCGGCTGTTGCTGCTGGACGAGCCAACAAGCGGGGTGGACATCAATGCCAAGGCCGACATGCGGCTGCTGATCCGCAGCACCGCGGCGAGGGGCGTGGGCGTGCTGCTCGTCTCCTCCGAACTCGAGGAACTCGTGACGACGGCGGACCGCATCGTCATCCTGGTGGCCGGCAGCATCGTGGGTTCGGCTCCGGCGGGAACCGACGAACCGACGTTGCGCCGCACCCTGCAGGCCGCCATCGCCGCTGCCAAGACGGAAACGACCGCATGACCAAGAACTCGATCGCCGCCGTCGGCCCGGCAAGCAAGGCTGGATCGTTGCGGCGCGTTCTCGCCGATCATGTCACCTACGCCATATTCGGCTGCGTCACGCTGTTCTTCCTGATCGCCGCGCCGCATTTCGCGTCGCTTGCCACGGCTGCGGCAATCCTGCGGATCACCGCCATCGTCTCGGTCATCGCCGTCGGCATGACATTCGTCATCGTGGCCGGAGAGATCGATCTCTCGGTCGGCTCCGTCGCGAGCTTTGCCGGCATGGTCCTGAGCCTGCTGCTGCAGGCGGATTACGCGCCGTGGCTGGCGGCCTTGCTCGTGGTCACGATGAGCGCCGCGATCGGCGCCGTGAACGGCCTGCTCGTGACGCTGCTGCGCATCCCGTCCTTTCTGGTAACGCTCGGCATGCTGAGCGTGTTCTCAGGCGGCGCGCTGACGCTGACCGACACGATGCCGGTGCCGATCGTCGAGGACAGCATCGGCACCCTGCTGTGGAACGGGCAGTTCCTGGCGATACCGGCGCCGATCTGGTGGACGCTGGGCACGATGCTGATCGGCGTTTTCCTGCTGCATTTGTCGCTGTTTGGCCGGCGCGTGTTCGCCACCGGCGGCAACGCGGTCGCGGCGCAGTTCTCCGGCATCAGCACGCGGCGGATCAAGGTGTGGACGTTCGTGCTCAGCAGCACCTCGGCGGCATTGGCCGGCATGATGCTGGCGGCCCGCAGCGGCACGGGAAACCCGAGCATGGGCGTGGGGCTGGAGCTCGACGTGATCGCCGCCGTCATCATCGGCGGCACGAGCCTGTTCGGCGGCTACGGCACCATCCTGGGGTCGGTGATCGGCGCCATCTTCATCGGCATCATTGGGTTTGGCCTGCTCGTGATGGGGTTTTCCACCACGATCCAGGAGATCATCAAAGGCGGCATTATTATTTTGGCCGTTTCGGTGAACCGCCGCTGATGACCTTATGGCCTGCCGCAGTTCCGGCCCGAGCGTCTTCCAACCCAAACTGGAGGTTTTCAGATGCTGCACTTCAAGAGCGTCCCAGGGCCAAAAAGCGTCATGCGCCGGACGCTACTAGCCGGAGGCGCGGCGTCGGCCGCTTTGGCGGGCTTCCCAGCCGTGGCCCGGCAGCGCCAGCCCACTGCTTCGCGCCGATCCGGCCTGGCCTATATCGGCACCTACACTGCCCAAGCCGTGCATGGCGCCGCGGGCCACGGCGAGGGCATCTACCTGGTGCGTCTCGACCTCGCGACCGGGGCCCTGGAGCCGGTCGCGACATATGCCGCGCCAAGCCCGTCCTGGATCACGCTCGATCCGCAACGGCGCTTCCTCTATGCCGCAAACGAGACCGACGATTTCGGCGGCGCCAAGCACGGCTCTGTGACAGCCTACAGCATTGCGCCCGGCAGCGGCGAGCTGACGCAGATCAATGCCGTCAGCTCGCAGGGTGCCGGCCCGGCGCAGGCCAGCGTGCACCCGTCGGGCCGCTTCGTGTTGGTCTCCAACTACGGCGGCGGCAACATCGCGGTGCTGCCGGTGCTGCCGAACGGCGGCCTGGGCGATGCCGTGGACGTAAAGCAGGACGAGGGGCCGCCCGGCGCCGGCCGGGCCGCTGACGGTGCGCCCGGCAACTTCTCAATCAGCGACCATGACGGGCCGCACGCGCACATGATCTCGGCCGACCCGACCGGGCAGTGGGTGCTGGCCGACGACCTCGGCCTCGATCGCACCTTCGTCTGGAAACTTGACCAGCAGACCGGCAAGCTCACGGCCGCCGATCCCGCGTTTATCCCGGCGGCGTCCGCCGGCGCCGGGCCGCGTCATTTCGGCTGGCATCCGAATGGCCGCATCTTTTACGACCTTTACGAGGAGGCATCTGAACTCGCTGTCTATGACTGGGACCCGCGGACAGCGGCGCTGAAGATGAAGCAGAAGATCTCCATCCTGCCGCCCGGCTATGCCGGCACCAACTATGCCTCGGAGTTGGTGATCGCTCCCAGCGGACGCTTCATCTATGCCGTCAACCGGCTGCACAACAGCATTGGCATCCTTGCGGTCGGGTCCGATGGGCGGGTGCGCTGGATCGGCGACGAATGGACGCGCGGAGACTACCCCCGCAACATCGCGCTTGATCCCAGCAGCCGTTTCATGGTCGCCTGCAACCAGCGCAGCGACCAGGCGACGGTGTTCCGCGTCAACCCGGCGAGCGGCGCTCTGAGCTTTACGAACCGTTACGTTCCGGTGGGCAGCCCGTCGATGATTGCTTTTCTGTAGGGCGCGACGTCCCTGACCGCCCTGGCGCCGGAACGCTGGCTGATCCTGGCCGACGATCTGACCGGGGCCGCCGACGCCGCCATTGCCTTTGCCCGGCACGGGCTGGCGGCGTCGGTCGCCTGGGGCGCCGAGGCGCCGGACGACGCGGTCGTCGCACTCGACGCCGATAGCCGGCGGCTGGCTCCGGCCATGGCGGCAGCGCGCCACCGCACCCTGTTGGAAACCCGCCACGATGGCGCCGCCGCCCTGTTCAAGAAGATCGATTCCACCTTGCGCGGCCAGCCAGCGGCGGAGTTGGCCGAGACGGTGCGCGTGCTGCGTGAGCGCGGCCACGGCGCGCTGTCCGTGGTGGCGCCGGCATTCCCCGCCACGGGGCGCACCACCGCGGGCGGCTGCCTCCGGCTGCACGGCCAGGCGTTGGAGAACACGCCGCTCTGGGCGCGTGATCACAGCTACCCCAGCGCCAACCTGGTCGCGGTGCTAGAAGCGGCCAGTCTGCGCGTGCGGCTTGCGACGCTGGACATCGTGCGGGCTGGGCCGGATGCGCTGGCGCAGTTCATTCGCCGCACCGCCGGGAGCGGTCTTGATGCCGTGGTGTGCGATGCGGCCACGTCGGACGACCTGGACATCGTGGCACGGGCGACGCTGCCGCTGGCGGGGCAGGTGTTCTGGACCGGGTCAGCCGGGCTGGCGCAGGCTTTGGCACGGGCGGCAACCCAAGAGGCTGCAGCCGTCACCACGCGCGTCGCCGTCACCGGCGGCATCCTGTTCGTGGTCGGGAGCATCGCCGAGGCATCGCGCACCGCCGCCGCCCTGTTGGCGACCGATGGCACGCTGCTCGCCATGGCCATCACGCCCGCCACATTGCGCGCGGGGCCGGTCGCCCCGGCGTGGCAGGCGGCCGCCCGCCGAATTGTCGGGACCCTGGCGGCCGGTGGTGACGTGCTGGTGGAGATCGCCGCCGATCCCGCCGCCGACCTGTCGCAAGGTGCAGGACTCGCCCGCCGGCTGGCTGCACTGCTGCAGCCCGCGGCGCCGTATATCGGCGCGATATTCGCCACCGGCGGCGAGACCGCG
>JAABUS010004383.1_pt1 | contig 20439 bp, 24 predicted proteins | sample 5560161 | NCBI WGS metagenome assembly JAABUS01 (sample SAMN10711885, study PRJNA513376) | rock metagenome | isolation source: Antarctica rocks | place: Antarctica: Victoria Land, Trio Nunatak nord | collected 2016-01-04 | reverse complement strand
GATAATTACACTTATCAGGCGCAAACTAGGGCTTAGGGTGGACGAGGGCACGTCGAGGGCGCATGGCGAACGAACTGACGACGACGGCCACCATCACGACGGACCTGGCGCACGCCAACCTGGCCCGCTACGCCAAGGACGCCCAGGGCGCCTTCGCGCCCAACACCGTCCGCGCGCTGCGCGCCGACACCGCAATTTTCACCGCCTGGTGCCACGCGGCCGGGGTGCCGGCGCTGCCCGCGGTGTCCCGGACAGTCGCCGATTTCATCGACGCCATGCGTGCGGCAAGCAAGCGGCCCGCCACCATCCGCCGCTACGTCAGCAGCATCGCCCACCTGCACCGCGCCGCCGAGCTGCCCGTGCCGTCGGACAGCAACACGGTCAAGCTGGCGCTGCGGCGCATGATGAAGGAGGACGGCGCCACCCAGCAGCAGGCGGACGACCTGACCCGGCGCCTGGTGGACCGCGCGCTCCATGCCGGAGGCAGCCGGCTGCGCGACCTACGCAACCGCGCCCTGCTGGCCGTTGCCTACGACACCTTGTGCCGCCGGTCGGAGCTGGTGGCGCTGCAGCGCGAGGACCTGCAGGCGGGTCCGCACGGCGATGGCACGCTCCTGGTCCGCCGCGGCAAGACCGACCAGGAGGGCGCCGGCATGGTCCGCTTCCTGGCGCCCGACACCATGAAGCTGCTGCACAGCTGGATCGAGGCGGCCGGGATCACCGAAGGCGCGCTGTTCCGCTCAGTGCGCAAGGGCGGCCGGGTGGGCGACGCCCTGGACCCGGGCGACGTGGCACGGCTGTTCAAGGTCATGGTGCGGACCGCCGGGCTCACGCCCGAGCAGGTCGCAGGCATCTCCGGCCATAGCAGCCGCGTGGGCGCGGCGCAGGACATGGCGGCCAGCGACCGCATCGAGATGCCCGCGATCATGCAGGCCGGCGGCTGGAAGACGCCGCAGATGGTCGCCCGCTACACCCAGCGCCAGGCCGCAAGACGCAGCGGCGCCGCCAAGCTGGCAGAACTGCAGAACCGAGTCTGACAGGCATGGGCCTACCTCATCGGGTCGCCCCATCGGCCGAGCGGCTCCTATCCTACCATATCCAGCTTGCTCCCGCATCGGCTCTGTGACTTCATGTTCTACTGTTACACCTGCGCCCGGCTGACTACGCAGCCACGCTGGGCCACTTGCCCCCGGAGGGACGGAATGAGCGGGCCTGTGTACCGGAAATCTGAGATCGTCGGCGTATCGGATACGTCCGTCAGCGATGCGATCGAGACGGCCATCGCGCGCGCGACTAAGACCTTGCGCAATGTCGATTGGTTCGAAGTCGGCGAAATCCGCGGCCAGGTGAAGGAAGGCAAGGTGTCGCAGTATCAGGTCACCCTGAAGGTCGGCTTTCGACTGGAAGGATGACGGCACCGCCGGGCACAGCCCGATAGCGTCCGTCTTCTATCGCCAATGTGCCCCAACTGCGCATCGAAGGGCTGGTCGGACGACGCCGCGGCACTCGCCGAACCCGATAGGGGCGAACCCGTCCCGGACTGCCCGCGCCCGAAACAGGACCTCGTCCCAGAGTGGTTCAGATCCGAGTTACACGCGAAACGTGGAATCCCTTGGCTGGCGCGGCTCTGGCCACTTTTGGTTTAACCCATAGACCGCCCGTTTTGAACCACGCACGCCGGTTCACCCTTTATGGAATAAACGGGCAACGACCCCGAGCTTTAGTTTCCCGCCCGTGCCCCGCTGAACGCCGCCCGCAGGTCGATTGCCTCCCCCATTGCTGCATAGCCCGCCCGGTTCGGGTGCAGCTTGTCGCCGGGTCCACCCGTCGTGGAGTTGGGCTGGAACTCCGCCTTCAGCTCGCCCGTGGCCGGGTCCAGCGTCGCCGTATCGAAGTCGATCACCCCATCAAAGATGCCGGCCTTGCGGATGAATTCGTTGTAGTCCTTGCGCTTGATGTCGATCGGCGCGGCGCCATAGCCGCCATTGTTGCTGTTCACCGAGCTGGTCAGGGTGGCCATGAACACCTTTACGCCGGGAATGCCGGCGCGCAAGCGCTTCACAACATCCCGCACCGAGTCCTCCACCTTCTGCGGCTCGTACCCGCCATTGCCGAAATCGTTGATGCCTTCCAGCCAGATCACCGTAGACACCTTGGGCAGAGCGATGACATCGCGCTCCAGACGTTCAGCCATCGCCGGGCCGCCGGCAAATGGCTTCTCTGCGTAGTCCGGCGGTCCACTGACCATGTTGCCGCCAATCCCTTCGTTCACCATCGAATATCGGTTCCCGAACTCGGCATGCATCCGGCGGGAGAAAACGTCGGGCCAGCGATCATCACCATTGAGGGTGGAGGCGGTGCCGTCGGTGATCGAGTCGCCCATGGCCACCACGGTCTGCGTGCCGGGCTCGCGCATGTCCACCTCGTCCAGGAAGAACCAGGACGTTGTGGAGAATGGGAAGGCGTGCTCGCCGGCGTCGTTGACATGCGACCCGGTCCCGGGGCCGGACAGGTAGGAGGTGGTCAGCGCCTTGGCGTGCCATGTCAGCTTGCCGGTGTCGCCCACCACGTGGAAGCTGACGGCCAGCTTGCGATTGGCCATCATGGGGTCGGCGGGTTTGGCCCAGGGCAGCGCCACGGCGTCGCTCAGCACCGTCTGTCCCGGCGCCACCGTTACCTGCGCCTTGCCGCCGAACGTCACCGGCCGGTTGGTGCCCGGCACCAAGACGGCACCGGTGCTCTGCAGCCCGACGTAGGCACCGTCGAACGTGACGGGCTTTGTGCCGAACGCGTTGGACAGCCGGATGCGCGCGCCGGTCCCCCAGACATCGGGCCGCACGACCATGCGGAATGTCTGGTCGGTGGCGCCGGTATCCGCGGAGGACAGGGCGAACTTCAGCTCGGGCTGTGCGGTGGGATTGCCGACGGGGTAAGGACCATGGGCGGAAGCGGTCCAGGCCGCGAACCATCCGGCATTGCCCGGCGGTGTCGCTGCCCTTCCCGAGCCGCTGCTAAGCGCCATGCAAACCGCGAGTGTGCCCATCAATGCTGATCCATGCCGCACGTCGGTTCTCCCTTGCACCGCTTGTGACGCGGCGTCCGGCAAACCGTGCCGCCTTTGCCGGGCAGTGACAAGGGCCACATCCCCTGTCGGCAAAGAGCAGGGGTGACTACCGAGATCTTGAGTCCCGACGATGGTAAAGCGGGTCCTAGGCGCACCGATCCGTCCCCGGTTAGACGAGCAGCCTATGAAGGTGTGAGGTCTTGGCGCTCCGGAACATGTCAACGACTATGTGTTCTTGGCCACGCTCGATGATCATGCTGCAAGCAGGAACCTGGGCGTGGCTCAAAACGGGCGGTTTATGGGTTGCACCGAAAATAGCCAGAGCCGCGCCAGCCAGGGAATTCGATGTTTCGGGTGTAACCCGTATCTGAACTACGCCCTCGAAAGCCAGTAGCTTGCGATGGTTTGGCTGGCCTGCAATATCATGGTACCGCGCTTCAGGCCGCCCAGCTCTGACAGGGCGAGCTCGGCCGCTTCCGCCCGGGCCAGCACGGCACGCGCCTCGGCCGCACGGGCGACGTGCTGTCGCTCGGCGACGGCGACGAATACGCGGAGCTGCTCCAAAGTCATGGAGCGCTGCATGGCGGGGCGGCGGCGCCACCACCTGTGCCGCCCGCCGCCCGCCGCCCGCCGCCCGCCCGCCAGCCACGCTTCAGCGGAGTGGCTCGACCCGCACTGCGTGCCACGTCGTGTTGGCACCGTAGGACTGCCCAGAAATCTGCCGCTCGACGGTTTTCAGGTTGATCCCGGTCGCAACGTCGCGCCATGAGGTGATGACCGAGTGGTAGGTGTTACCCTCGATCCCCTCGCGTTCGTGGGCGAGCTTCAGCGCCTCGTAGGTGCGACCGTCCACCGTGATGGACTCAGCGCCTTCGTTGACGAAGCTGTCAGTGAATTGCAGGCCGGAATAGGAGCGCGTGACGAAGCTGGCGCGGGCGCCGGTCCCACCGTTCACGACAGCCCGGATGGCGGGATAGGCCTGCCCCGCGCCGGGCCAGTCGCTGCGCCATGCGCCGTAGTAGAACTCGGCCGTCCCGTCGGCCCGGGTCATCCTGCACAGCTCAGGGATGCCCGGCACCGACCCGAGATAGTCGTTCACGCCGCCTGCTGAGCGCACGACGCGGGTCGGCTCCGGCGGGCAGGCTGCTGGCTGTCCGGCAGCGGCCGTCGCAGTACCCAAGACGACGGCCAGCGTAGGCCAGAAAACAGGTGATTGTCCACGTAGCGCGCCACAACCGGGCATGTTCTGTCCTTTGCATCCAAAGCATCTGGCCCGGCAAGCCGCGCCACATGCGGGTTACCTGCAGCCAGCCTACCCCATCAGCACCCAGCGCAGCCCGTAGGCGACGAGCGCCGTCGCCACCGCGCTGGCTGCCCAGAGGCCGCCGAACCAGAGCCACCGCGACGCCGTGCTGCCTGCCCCGCTGCCCATGGCTAGTGGTACCCCGCATCGTGCTGGACCTTGCCGCGGAACACCCAGTAGGCGTAGCCGCTGTAGGCCAGGATCATCGGCACCAGCACCGCGGCGCCTACCAGCAGGAACACCTGGCTGTCGCGCGGCGCGGCGGCGTCCCAAATCGTGAGTGTCGGCGGCACGATCATCGGGAACAGGCTGATGCCCAGCCCCGCGAAGCCCAGCACGAACCACCCGAGTGCGCACAGGAACGGCGCCAGCTCCCGCCCGCGCGCCAGGCTGCGGAAGAAGCCGAGCGCCAGCAGGCCGACCAGCACCGGCACCGGGCTGGTCAGCAGGACGCCGGGCCAGGAGAACCAACGGTGCGCCAAGTCCCCGCGCAGGAACGGCGTCCACAGGCTGACGGCGCCGATCATGCCGAGCGTCGCCCAGCCCAGCCACCATGCCTGCCGCCGCGCCCGGTCGTGCAGCCCGCCCGACGTGCGCCAGACCAACCACGTCGCGCCGAGCAGGGCGTAGCCGACGACGACAGCCACCCCGCACAGCACGGTGAACGGCGTCAGCCAATCCCACCAGCCCCCGGCATAGGCCTCATCCACCACCCGGATGCCCTGTAGCAGCCCGCCCAAGGTCAGGCCCTGGCACAGCGCCGCCAGGGTCGAGCCGCCGAAGAACACCAGGTCCCACAGCGCCCGGCCGCGCTCGGTGTGGGCGCGGAAGCGGAACTCGAACGCGACGCCGCGGAAGATCAGCGCCAGCAGCATGCCGATCACGGTGGGATACAGCGCCGGCAGGATGATCGAGTAGGCCAGCGGGAACACCGCCAGCAGCCCGGCGCCGCCCATCACCAGCCAGGTCTCGTTGCCGTCCCACACCGGGGCGATGGAGTTCACCATCACGTCCCGGTCCTGCCGCCCCCGCTCGGCGGCGAACAGGATGCCACAGCCGAGGTCGAACCCGTCGGCGACCACGTACATCAGAACCATGAAGGCCAGCAGGCATGCCCAGACGGTCGAGAGATCCATGGAGACGGACATGTCCCTACTCCGCCGGCTGGGGTTGCACGTCGCCGTGCGCCGCCGCCGGGCCAGGCGCGATGCCCGCCGTGCGGATTGGCATCGGCGGCTGCTCCGGCTCGCCCGCCTCCGGCGCCTTGCCCATCATGCGCAACAGGATCAGCACGCCCGCGCCGAACACGAGGAAATACACGACCGCGAACACGGCCAGGCTGGTGGCGACGCCGGGCAGGCCGACCGGCCCAAGGCTCTTGGCCGTGCGCAGCAGGCCATAGACGGTGTAGGGCTGCCGGCCGACCTCGGTCGTGACCCAGCCGGCGAGGATGGCCACGAAGCCCGCCGGACCCATCAGCACCGCCGTACGCTGCAGCCAGGTGCTGTCATACAGGCGGCGGCGGTAGCGCGCCCACAGGCTCCAGGCGCCGATGCCCAGCATGGCAAAGCCGATGCCGACCATCAGGCGGAAGGACCAGAACACGATGGCGGCGTTGGGCCGGTCCTCCCGCGGGAACTCCAGCAATCCGGGCACGCGGCCGTTCCAGCTATGGGTCAGGATCAGGCTGGACAGGTGCGGTATCTCGACGGCCCACTTCGTGCGCTCCTGCCCCATGTCGGGCAGGCCGAACAGCGTCAGGGGCGCGCCGTTGCGCGGCTCCCAGCTCCCCTCCATGGCGGCGATCTTGGCGGGCTGGTGCTCCAGCGTGTTCAGCCCGTGGATGTCGCCCATGGCGATCTGCGCCGGAGCGACAATGGCAGCCATCCACAGGGCCATGCTGAACATCATGCGCGCCCGCGGGTTGGCGCGGTCGCGCAGCAGGTGCCAGGCGCCGACCGCGCCCACCACGAAGGCGACCGACAGGTAGCTGGCCAGGATCATGTGCGGGAAGCGGACGAACACGCTAGGGTTGAAGATGATGTGCAGCCAGCTCGTGGGCAGGAACCGCCCGTCGGCAGCGACCGCGTAGCCCGCCGGCGTCTGCATCCAGGAGTTGACCGACAGGATCCAGAACGCGCTGAGCAGGGTGCCGAACGCCACCAGGTAGCTTGCCGCGAAGTGCAGCCGCGGCCCGACCTTCCTCATGCCGAACAGCATGACGCCCAGAAACCCGGCCTCCAGGAAGAATGCCGTCAGCACCTCGTAGGCCATCACCGGGCCGACGACGGGGCCGGCCAGCTTGGCGAACACGCTCCAGTTTGTGCCGAACTGGTAGGACATGACCAGGCCGGAGACGACGCCCATGGCGAACCCAACCGCAAAAATACGCAGCCAGTAGCGGTAGAGGTCCATGAACACCGGACGCTTGGTCCAGAGCCAAAGCCCCTCCAGCACCGCGAGGAAGCTGGCCAGGCCGATAGAGAAGGCGGGGAAAACGATGTGAAACGCCACCGTGAACGCGAACTGTGCGCGTGCAAGATGGAATGCGTCCAAGGCGAACGGCATGGTGATGTGGCGGCGAGGCCGCCCCTTTCAGGTAAGGCCCAGGGCCGGCGTGCGCTCAGGCAGAGCCGGTCGGGGGCTGGTTCCCGCCTCCTGGGCGGGTCAGCAAGCTTAATCTAATGCGTCGCCGGGGTGATCCACCCCCACTTTGCGAAGATCTTCGCGTCGTCGGCCGAGGCCAGGTAAGCCCCGAACTCCTTCGGGTCCGCCCTCGCCGTGTCCCGATGCGTCAGCACGGCGCCTGTGTCGCGGTAGATGCGGTACTCCGGCTCGATGGCCACCTGGTTGGCCAGGGTGGGATTGGACACCTGCCAGATGGACCAGATCAGGCAGGCGTAGAGCGACCCGTCCTCCGTCCAGGCCTGCCGGGCGAGCGCGCTATTGGCGGCATGGGTTGCGATGTTGGTCCGGAAGGCGCGGACGCTGGCGATGTCGCCCAGCCGCCCTGCCACGTCCTCCCACATCCCGTTCTGCCCGGCGCCGTTCACCACCAGCACGCGGGGGCCCGGCTGCAGCAGGTCCTTGAGGCCGGTGATGCGCCCGGGGTTGCCGGGCCGCACCAGGATGGCGGCCGGGCGCAGGTAGAGCGGCTGCACCGCCACCGGGTCGACTTGGCCGCCGAAGGCGCCGGCGAAGTCGGTCATCATCGTTTCCGAGCCGCTGAACACGACGTCGGCGTCAGCCTTCGCCTTCTCGATCCAGGCCGGCATCGGGCCGGCCGTGACCTCGACTGTGATCCCGTACGCCGCACCGAACGCAGCGGCGGACTCCCTCATGGCGAGCATCGGGCCGCCGGGGCCGTAGACGCTGCCCTACTTCAGGTGCTGAGCGAGGTGCTTGTTCATCTCGAACATGGTCACCCGATCCTTGCCGAATACCCGGCGCAGCTTGTCGTCGGCCAGGATCTCGCGTCCGTCGTCCGGGTTCTGCAGATGGTGCGCCTTGATGTACTCCCACACCTTGCTCACCACCTCGCCGCGCGCCATCGTCCCCTCCCCCACCACGGCGGCCAGCTCCGGCGATGGCTGCAGCGGCTGCTGCAAAGCGTTCGGCTTCCGCCCGGCCTTCGGCTTCTCGACCAGGGTGCCGTGCGGCGGCGCCTCGTCTTTCGTGGCCGCGCTCGTCGCAGCTTTGGTCTTCGCGGCCTTCGTTGTTGGAGCTTTGGTCATCGGAACACCTCAAGGTTAGTCTCAGCCATATGCAGGCGGCAGAGCGCCAGCAAACGCCTCTGTGTCGTGCCTGGGAAGACAGGATGAGCGGCTTGGCCAGGGATGTCGCCCGGCTGCAACAGTCTACCCGGTGCGGCGAGGTGGATCGCGATGGATTGGCAGTGGGCCTGCTTCGGACGGCGCGTGCCTATCAAGGTTGGCGCAGGTCAGCACTGGGTTTCACCCGGCAGCGTTGCGGCGGCAACCGACCAGGCGTGCTATGGCGTCCTCCATGTCTGAAGCCAAGCCGCCCGCCTCACCTGCCCCATTCACGCCTGCCGAGCGCGACTACATACGCCGCGAGCTCGACATGTTCTTCTCGACGCTGCCCAGCGTCGCCGAGGGCTTTCACCTCAAGACGTGGCGGGGCGGCCCGCAAGCAGGCCAGCCCAAGGTGCCGCAGGCTGCGGCAGGCCTGCTCGAACGTGGGCTGATGCGCCTTGACGCGACGACCCGCTGGCCGCGGCTGTTCTTCACCGACGCTGGACTGGCTGCGCTGCAGGCGATGATGGCCGACCGGCGTTTCGCCGATCCGGCCAAGTTCGCGCACGTCCGCCAGGAACTCGGCCTCGACCCAACCCCGAAACATGCCGAGCAGCCGTGACGCGGTCGCCCCCGTGGGGGACGAGAACAGTGTCCCTCGCAGCAGGCTGGTTCTCACCGGCCCGGTGATGACGTATCAGGACGGCCCTGAACCACAAGGATCGCAGATGGCTCGCAAGCCGAAGGCCGCCCGCAGCAACGGGTTCGCCGTCTCCCCCGAAGAGGTCTTGGCCGCCCTGAGTGACGCCCCTGCCCCGGCGCGCCGGGGGCGCAAGCCGAAGGCGGCTGCCTCGCCCGAGCCATTGGCCACGATGGACAGCGACGATGCGGTGGGCGGCAGCGCCGACGCCGACGGCAGCATTGCCGACCCGGTCGCGGCGCCCGTGCGCAAACGGCCCGGCCCCAAGCCGAAGCAGCGGGCTGGCGGAGACGCGGCGACCCCGCTCCGGAAGGGTGCTGGAGCGAAGCCCGGACGGAAGGCCCGCGCATCGGATGCCACTCCGGATCCCATGTCGGCCGCAGACGGCAAGCCGGAGGCCGGGACAGATGGCCAGCAGGACCAGCAGGACCAGCAAAAGCAGCTACGTGGCCCTGAACCAGCCACGCCGGAGCCCACCTCTGCCTCGGCCGCCAGCAACGCAGCACCGTCCGGCTCAAGCCAGAACGCAGCGGCCTCGGCGCAGCCTGCGGTCCAGTGGGACCGGGCCGCAGACACGGTTCGGTTCGACTGGGCCGAGATCGAGCGCACGGCGTTGCAGGACGGCCCCAACCAGGTCATGGCCAAGTTGCTGGTGGCGGCCCGTGCGGAGGGCGCCAACTCGCGTTGGCCGCTCTGAAGGGCACCTGCCGGGCCTCATCGGTCCTGCCGGCCAACGCTCCCTCCCCCGTTCTTGACCTCCCGGGTGGCCATCTGCGCATCCTGAACAGGCTTGGCACCCCGGTCGTGTTAACGCTAGGCTACGCCCCGTCCAGGGGGGAAAGCAGCAGACATGGCGAGCGGAACAGTCAAGTGGTTCAACCCTGACAAGGGCTTCGGCTTCATCCAGCCGCAGGACGGCAGCAAGGACGTGTTCGTGCACATCACGGCCTTGCAGGCGGCTGGGATCAACGGCCTGAACGACGGCCAGAAGGTCAGCTACGAGGTCGTAACCGAGCGCGGCAAGCAAGCCGCATCCAACTTGAAGCTCGGCTGACCCCTGATGCTGCACCGCCTGGGCCAGCCCTCGGTGGCGACACCCGTCCCCCTCGCGAGGGGGCACTCGCGGTTCCGGCTTCGGGTCTGCATCAAGGGAAGTGGCGTCCGGCCATATGGCTGGGAAGTCTACGACGAAGAGGACGGCAGGAGCGTGCGGCGATCGTCGGGGCGGTTCCGCACGTCGGCCGAAGCGTGGGAAGCAGGCACGGCAGTCTTGGATAGCCAGGAGTAAAGGCCATAGGGCCAGCGCGCCCGGTGTAGTTCAGCGACCGCCGGGGTCGTTTGGTTCTTTGACCAGCTACCGCGTTCTGCAGGACGTTCTGCCCTTCAGCCGACACCAGGTTTTGGCAGCGGCCGTGACGACAAAGGCTATTTGCCGACCACCACCGCATCTTCCACGTGAAGTGGTTCGCGTGACCCGCCTTTACGCAGCAGGGCATGTCACGCGAAGGTGCCATCGGGGTAGTTCAGATCCGGGTTACACACGAAGCGTGGAATCCCTTGGTTGGCGCGCCTCTGGCCACTTTCTGTGTAACCCATAAACCGCCAGCTTTGAACCACGCCGCGCCTTGGTTTCGGACAACACAAGGCCGACCTCCGCAAGCGTGCTGACCACCGCCGGCCGGCTGAACGTCACCAGCTCCGTCGTCGTCACCTCGCCCTGGCTCGTCCTCGCCTCCAGCCGCACCGTCCACTGCATCAAGCCCGCCCCTGTGGTCAGGCCTCAGCCAGGCCGCTCAGACCACCTTCCGCAAGCCACCTGCCCCAGGTTTTTAACACTCTCCACTTCATGGTCGTGCGTCGCTAACAGGAACGCGTCATCCAACGCCGCGACAGGCTTGTGCGTCTGCTGGTAGATCAACTTACGGCTCACCCCAAGCCGGGCGGCGAGATCGCTGACCGTCTCCGAACCGGCCAACGCCTGAATGGCCAGGTCCTTACGGTCTCTCCCGAGCAGCCTCGCCGCCGCGCCAACACCTCAATTCATACTCGCACCACACCTAAAGGAACCAGGGTGCCATCATCCGTCGTGACGTCGTCAACCCGGCTGCGCGTGTAACCCGGCTTTGAACCACGCCCTACCCTATACGTCCGTCGCGCCGCGCATCCTTCTGTGCCGGCTCGATCCTCAAAGTTCGACGCCGCGCGTGCCAACATCCATCGCGTAAACCGACGTGCTCGCAGTGATGAAAAGACGGTTGTGGTGGCGCCCGCCAAAGCAGAGGTTGGCCGCAACCTCCGGCACTATGATGGCCCCGATGGGCGTGCCATCCGGTGCGAAGACCCTGACGCCATTCATAGCGTGATTGGGGGACCAGCCGCCGGCCGCCCAGATGTTGCCGTCCTCGTCCGCGCGGATGTCATCCGCGATGTAGGGTTGCGGAACATCCTTGAAATCGTGAAAGATGCGGTCGTTGCTGAGCTTGCCGTCGTCGGCGACGTCAAATACGCGGATGAGCGTCTTCTTTTCCGCGCCGCCAAGGGAGCCGGTGTCGGTGACGTAGAGCTTCTTCTCGTCCGGCGAGAAGCAAAGTCCGTTTGGCATGCTGAAATCGCCAACCACGACGCTGAGCTGGCCACTTTTCGGGTCGAGCCGGTAAACGTTGCGCGGAAGCTCAGCTTCCCCGCGGTTGCCTTCATGGTCACCGCCAATGCCGTAACTGGGATCAGTGAACCAGACCGTATTGTCGGACTTCACGATGACGCCATTGGGCGAGTTGAGCAGCTTGCCCTGGTTCTTGTCGGCCAGCACTGTGATCGTGCCGTCATACTCGGTTCGCGTGATGCGTCGCGTGCCCTGTTCACAGGACAGCAGCCGCCCCTGTCGATCGCGGGTGTTGCCGTTGGTGAAGTACGACGGCTGCCGGAATACTGTCGTCTGCCGGGTCGTCGCGTCATATCGCATCAGCTTGTCGTTCGGGATGTCGCTGAAGATCAGGCTATCCATGTCGCCAAACCACACTGGCCCCTCCGTCCACACACCGCCGGTCCAGATTCGTACAAGACCAGCCGTGCCGCCGCTATACTTCTCGAAGCGCTTATCAAACGCCTGGAAGGCGGGATCGGGATAAATTGCGGTCGAGGGATCGTTCCAGTCACGTGTCGGCGGGACGGCTCCTTGCGGGTCGGACTGCGCGAGTGCAGGACCAGCAACGGCGCTTGCAGCCGTAACGAAAGCTCCGCGCATGAAAATGCGACGCTCCATTCGGTAACCTCCCCTGGACGTATTCATTATCATTCCGTCCAGAATGGCGGAAATCCGATGTCGTCGCAATCCGAGATGTAGTCGAGGACATGACATACAGCGGACTCAACTGTATCCATCCGGCGAGTAGCGCCTGGCATGTCTGACCCGACCTGGTGATCTTAGGGGTGCTCGTACGAGTGCTGTTAAGATCGGAGGCGGATGGGGATGGAGATCATCACCGGGGTTGAGCGGCGTCGCCGCTGGCGGTGTGAGGAGAAGCTGCGGATTGTGGCTGAGGTCGAGCGGCCTGGGGCGTCGTTTGCCGACGTGGCGCGCCGGCACGAGGTGAGCCGGGGCCTGTTGTGGAACTGGCGGCGTCAGGTGCGCGCGGGTCTGTTGGCGCCGGAGCCGATGCCGGTGTTCGTGCCGGTGCAGATCGCGGTTGACACTCCGTCTCCTGACCGTCTGGCGCTTTCACCGCCCTGTCCCGCCCGGAGCAAGGCGGCGCCGGCCGAGGTGGATCGGATCGAGATCGCGCTGCCTGATGGAACTTGCATCCGGGTGGGCGCGGATGTTGGCCTTGTGGCGCTGCGTCGTGTGATGACGGCGGTGCGGCGGTGATCGCGATGCCCACGGGCGTGCGGATGTGGCTGGCCAACGGGCACACGGATATGCGTCGCGGGATGGGCGGTTTGGCGCTGCAGGTGCAGCAGGCTCTCCATCGTGACCCGCATGCGGGCGATCTCTATGTTTTCCGGGGCCGCCGGGGCCGTCCTGCGACATAGTGCGTCCTTTCCTTCAGATCCCTGGTAGCCTGAGCGTCTTATCGTCCTGCATGCGCCTGTAGTTGCTCGGGCGACGCTCCACGATGGCCTGCACGCCGGTCCGGACAGCGTCGGACCCGAGTGCCGCGACGGGTATTTGCCACGGGGCGGAGTGCATCAGCTGCGTCGCCGGCAAGGCGCCCTCGCGGATGAGCTTGCGGACCGAGCCGATGCAGATGCCGAGCCTTACAGCAGCCTCGTCGGCGCTGACCGTCTCGACCTGGCTTGCCGACGGGTCGAACGGCGCAATGCCCAGCCGGTCGCGCAGCTCTTGGACGCGCACCGTGGTCCATGCCTTGCCGTCGGCCGGCTTGCACCGCATCCGGTTCATCGTGCTCGCCACCTCCCGGTCCGGCCACTGGCCTCCCAGCTTGCGGATGACCTCGACCGGGCTGGTCTGGCGCCCCGCCGGATACCGCCCGCAGCGGACCCGGGACACGCGCAGCTCGGTGTGGCGCCCGCCAACCCAGTGGATCGTCACGGCCGCCTCGTTGGCGGCATCATCGAGGTCGAGCAGCACCTCCTGGATTAGGATGTGGAGGATGCGTTGCTTGGTCCTGATGTCGGTGCCCGGTGCGTTCCATGCCGCAGGCAGGTCGCGCGCCAGCGACATCAGGGCGGCCTCGTCGATCTTCGGCCGCAGCGACGCCGAGGCGTCGTGCCGAACCAAACGGGCCTCAAGGTCGGCGACCCGCTCCAGCGCCGCGTTCCACCTGCTCTCCAGCTCCCGCGCGACCAGGCGCTTGGCCGGGTCAACCGCCTCATACCGGCGGGCGGCCAGCGACGCCTCGTAGCGCGCCTCCTCAAGCTCCCGGCCAATCGCCTGCCGCATATCGTCATCCAGCCGCGCAACCTGGCCGGCAGCGCGGATTGCGGCCTCGACGGCGTGGCCCGACACCGCCTCGACCACCTGGGCTGCAACGGCGCGGTCAACCCGCAGACCGCCGATGCCGATGCACAGCCAGCCGCCGACATGGCTGTCGTCGCCGCGGCACTGATAGCGGTGCGAGTGGCCGGACTTCGATCCGTAGAACACCCGCATGGTCCGGCCGCAGCGCCCGCACCGGACCAGGCCAGTCAGCAGCGCACGGCCGCCCCGTGCCGACTTGCGTTCCGTGCGCTTCTGCATGTGCGCATTCTCCGAGATCAGCTGCTGGTTCGCCTCGAACTGCTCCCAGCTGATGTACTCCGGATGGTGGTCGCGCAGCAGCACATTCCATGCAGCCCTCGGCTTGCTGTGGCCGGTGGTCTTGCGTGCCCGCCCGTCTACAACACGCGTGCGGTCGGCGGTCCTGCCGAACACGTAGGCGCCGGCGTAAACGGGATGACGCAGGATCTGCAGCACCGTGTGATACGCCGCCGGCCGCCACTCGATCTTGCAGACCTGGGTGTTGCGCCGCATGGCCGGGAGCTTCAGCCCAGCGTCCTGCAGCCACAGCATCACCTGCCGGGCGCTGCCGAGTTCGCCAAACTTCCGCAGCACCAGCCGGATCGCGTCGGCCACGCGCTCGTCGGGATCGATCTCGATCTGCCCCAGCTCAGTCCAGCAATAGCCGGGTGGCAGGGCAAAGCGCAGCTCGCCACGCCGGGCCTTGGAGTCCCGCGCAGCCAGGCCGCGCTGGCGCAGCAGGCTCAGTTCGTACTCCGACATCGTGCCCTTGAGTCCAAGCAGCAGCCGGTCGTTGACCAGCCGCGGATCGTAAGTGCCATCCGGGTCCACCACCAGCGTCCCCACAAGGGCGCACAGATCGATCAGGTGGTGCCAGTCCCGGCCGTTGCGAGCCAGCCGGGACGCCTCGATGCAGAACACGGCACCGACCGACCCGGCGCACACCGAGGCGACCAGCTTCTGAAACCCGGGCCGGTCCACCGACCCCGAGCCGGAGCGGCCGAGGTCGTCGTCGATCACCTCCACCGACGCGAACCCGAGGGCGCGCGCCGTCTCGGCCATCCCATACTGACGCCGCTGGCTCTCGGTGTTCTCCAGCACCTGCGTCATGGTGGACTGGCGGACATAGACGACGGCGCTGCGGCCAAGGTGGTCAGGCGTGATCTTCGGGCTCATCGCTGGCCTCCTGTCCGGGCGTTGGCAGCAACGGGTGCGCGCCGAGCGCCTCGAGCAGCAGGTCGGCCAAGGCTTGCACCAAGTCCTGAGGCGGGTGCGGCACCGGGCGGAACTGGTCCTTGCGGTCCAGTCCCAGCATAAGTTGCATCCGGGATCGGCTGTTCACTTCGGGCCTCCTCTCCATCCGGGAGGCCCGATGATGATACGTGCCCGGAGTCCGGCGCACGGCTGGCGAGCATGGCCTGCAACTCGATCAGCGCACCAATGCTGACCTGGGCCGAGCCAGCCGACATGGCCGCACAGGCAGCGGCGTCGCACATCCAGGCCGGCACCTCGCGCGAGATGCCGGCGCGCGCCTCAAGGTAGAGGATCTCCCGGCCGCCCCGTCCAGACTTCTGGTAGAGCCGCAGCCGTTCGCCATGCAGCGGATGCCAGCGATACACAACCTCGACCAAGCGCGATCGGTATGCTGAATGACGTGTTGTTTGGCGACCTGGTGAAGATTTTGTGGCACGACGACACCGGCATGTCGCTGTATGCGAAACGGCTGGAACGCGGCCGCTTCGTGTGGCTGCAGGCCAAGGACGGCGTGGTCTCGCTCACTCCGGCCACCCTTTCGATGCTGCTGGAAGGGATCGATTGGAGGAGCCCGCAACGGACATGGCGGCCGGAGATGGCGGGCTGACGCCGCCAGCCCGCGCAAAGACGTAACCATCTCGCACAAAGGGGTACACAGCCGACAGCAAGTATGATTCAATCGACCGCGTGACGCCCGCCCCTGATCCTGTCCCGGACGACATCGAAGCGCTTCGCGCGGCCCTGTTGCACGAACGGGCAGCTCTTTTGGCCGAGCAGCTGGCGCGCCGTGAGGCGGAGGCGCGCGCGTCGGGTGCTGAGGCGATGGTGGCGCATCTCAAGCTGCTGATTGCCAAGCTCAAGCACGACCGCTTCGGCGCCTCGTCCGAGCGCGGCCGCAAGCTGCTGGATCAGATGGAGCTGCAGCTCGAGGAGCTGGAAGCCACCGCGGCCGAGGATGAAGCGGCACTCGAGCCCGGCAAGGAGGGACTGCCTTCTCGCCCCGTCATCCGCCGCAAGCCGGTGCGCGGGCCGTTGCCGGCGCATCTGCCGCGCGAGCGCGTGGTGGTCCCTGGCCCGACCGAGTGCCCCTGCTGCAAAGGCAGGCTGGCCAAGCTCGGCGAGGACGTGACTGAAACGCTGGAGGTGATCCCCCGCCAGTGGAAGGTAATCCAGACGGTGCGCGAGCGGTTCACCTGCCGGGCGTGGAGAGCATCACCCAGCCGCCCGCGCCGTTCCACCCGATTGCCCGCGGTCGTGCCGGGCCCGAGCTGCTGGCCATGATCCTGGAGGCGAAGTTTGGGCAGCATTTGCCGCTGAACCGGCAGAGCGAGACTTTTGCCCGCGAAGGCATCGAGATCGACGTCTCGACGATGGCGGATTGGGTCGGCGCGTGCACGGCGACGCTTGCGCCGCTGACCGCGCTGATCGAGGCGCACGTGATGGCAGCCGCTCGCATCCATGGCGACGACACCACCGTGCCCGTGCTGGCCAAGGGCAAGACGGTGACCGGCCGCGTGTGGACCTATGTGCGCGACGACCAGCCGTTCGGCGGACCGGAACCGCCTGCTGCCGTGTTCTACTACTCGCGCGACCGCAAGGGCGAGCATCCGAACAAGCATCTGGCCGGCTACGCCGGCATCCTGCAGGCGGACGCCTATGCCGGGTTCAACGACCTCTACCATCCAGGGCGCAAGCCCGGACCGGTGACGGAAGCGGGGTGTTGGGCCCATGGGCGTCGCAAGCTGTTCGACTTGGCCAAGCTTGCGCGGGCCCCGCTCGCCACTGAGGCCGTGGGGCGGATCGACGCCATCTTCGATGTCGAGCGCAGCATCAACGGCCTGCCGTCTGAGCAGCGCCTCGTCCTGCGGCAGACGCACGTGGCGCCGCTCGTGGCCGAGCTCGAGACCTGGATGCGCGCGGCCCGCGGCAAGATGTCGCGCCACGCCGAGGTCGCCAAGGCGATGGACTACATGCTCAAGCGCTGGAACACGTTCAGCCGGTTCCTGGACGACGGGCGCATCTGCCTGAGCAACAATGCCGCCGAACGCGCGCTGCGTGGTGTCGCCCTCGGCCGGAAGGCGTGGCTGTTCGCGGGAAGCGATCGCGGCGGCGACCGCGCGGCCGCCATGTACTCGCTCATCATCACGGCCAAGCTGAACGACGTCGACCCGCGCGCTTGGCTCGCCGACGTCCTGCGTCGGATCGCGGGCCACCCCGCGTCACGGCTGCACGAGCTACTGCCGTGGAAATGGGGACAGCAGGCTGCTAAACTGGCGGCATGAGCCAGACCAGCAGACCCCGCAAGACCAAGACCCTGGACAGCGCAAGGTCGGCGTCAAACAGCTTCAACCAGATCTGCACGATCCGAATTGAGCTTCGTGACAGCGATCCCCTGATCTGGCGCCATGTCGAGGTGCCGACCTCGATCACGCTCGAGGTGCTGCACGACGTCATCCAGATCGCCATGGGGTGGCTCGACCGTCACTTCTGGGAGTTCAAGAACGGCAAGCAAAGATACGGTTTGTCGATGGATGAGGACAGGGGCGCAGTCCCGTGTATCGAGGCCACCGAGGTCTGTTTGCGCGACGTGCTGAAGCCGCGCAAGACAATGATCGACTACCTTTACGACTTTGGTGACGACTGGGCGCATCGCCTCACCGTCACCGACATCCGCCAAGGCGAGCCAGGCGTCCCATACCCGCGCTACATCGGCGGCGAATGGGCCGGACCGCCCGAAGACAGCGGCGGGATACCGGGCTTCTATAGCATGCTCGACGCCAGGGCTGACCCCGAACACCCGAGCCATGCCGAGATCACGCAGTGGTTCAATCACTACGACCCAAAGATGATCGACGAAGTCCTCCTCAACGCCGGTCTTGCCCGTATCGCCAACCAATACGACGCGGTCAAAACGCGGATAGCCAAAAAGGAGTCCTAATCGGCCCGTTGATGAACCTACTCAGCGTCCGCGGCCCTCGCCAGAGGGATACACTCAACTGGTCGTCGCAACACCTGGACGGAGGGGGTTGTAATGAGCATTCGCAGACGGCGTTCGGATCGGTCTGGGCGGAGTGTGATACGGTCCGGGTCACCGTCAACTTGGCTGCTGGCCGGCTTGCGCGATGGGGGCGAGCTGATCAAGCGGGTGGGATGACGACACCTGCCCGCCCCAGCTACGCCGACTACCGGTTTCCGGACGAGGTTATCGGCCACGCCGTCTGGCTCTGCTTCCGCTTCCCACTCGGCTCGGGTCGGGTCGGGGTAGTTCCCAACCCAGGCCGTTTAGCGGCCCAGGGTAGGCGGTGAGGCCGGGTCGATCGCCTCCTCACCATACTGCTGATCGACGTAGGGGATCATGCCCCTCCGGACAGCAGCCTCCTGAACAGCAAGCGGTAGCCGCCGTGCATCCACGATGAGCCCGTTTACTTCCACAAGCCACGGCAAGGAACTGCTTCCGAGCCGGCTGGGCAGCGTCCACCTGTGATCGAACTGGTGCATACCCAATGCCTTGCTGACCAGCTTCGCTTTGTTGCCGCCGGTGCTTGAGGCAATGCCGAAATGACTGCACAGTTCGGCCATTGACATGGAGGGCTGCGTCGATCTGTCGCTCAGGAAGTTGACTTGTCCCAACGCGTAAAGGACAGCGCAGGCCCAGGTCTGCGGTTTGCCGCTGGTCAGCGGGCTCGGCCGCTTGCGGCAAAGCGCCGCGATGGCATAACGGGCCAGCTCCGCATACTCATGGTCCAGGTGTTCCACGCAGAACCGGTCGGTTATTCCCGTGAGCGCGGCGTAGAACTCTTCCCAGCCCTTCGGAACCTTAGTCGACTTCGCAATTGCCATGCCGGATTGACGCTCTCTGGTCTCAACGATGTCCTGATATAGGCCTGTCTACTGCAAGCAGCACTTCTTGTATTTCTTTCCGCTGCCGCAGGGGCACGGGTCATTACGCCCGACCTTACCGCCCTGGGGCGATACTCGGGTGCCAGGCTGAATGCCGCCTGCATGTGGCTGGTCCAGCCAACCCGGGGGGCCGATATGATAACTCGGCGCAGGCGTCGTGCGCCGCTTCCGCAGCCCCAGCGCAATCTCCACATCCTCTTCGTCGCCCACCAACGAGAGATCAACATCTCGCCGCCGAAAGGCGTCCCGCATGACATCGATGGCTTCGACGGCGGCCAGATCGATCAAAGTCCAAACCGCAAAACCGTTGACCACTGGATCCGATGCAGCATGGGGTTCAAGCACCCGCGCCAGGATGCCAACGCAGTCATTGCGGCATTCGGGATGCCGCGCGACGATCTCGCGGAGCCCTGCCATCGCTGTGGCGACCGGCGACGTCGGGTTTGATCCATCGGACAGGAAGGCTGCAATATGCGGGACCGCCGCGGGTCCGATCATGCCGAATATGACGGGAAGTTCCTGATTGACTGCCTCGTCGTTCTCGCTCGTCCTCAGGAAATCCAGCAATGGTGCGACAGCCTCTTGGACACCCAGTTGCCCCAGGGCTCGCCAGGCATGCATGGGCGCCCATACCTCGCTGCTGTCCGTGTCAGCCCGGTTCAGCGCCGCATCACAGACCATGCATGCCAATGCGGCAACATGCTCGCGCGCCAGTCCGAAGTTGGCGACATAGTCAGGCCATTTGGCTGGATCGTAGCTTCCAGTCTCGCCAATGGTCAGCAGCCGCCCGACCGGATCGACGTACTGGGTGCAAAGATCGGTGTTCCGCAGAGTCTCCGTCATGCCAAGCCTATCATTCGTGGGTGAGCCGAAATCGTTAGCTGGCCCTGAAGGCGCTGCGGAGCCACAAGGAGAGCATTCAAAATCATGAGGCATGATCACGCGAGAGCATGCAAAATCGTAGGGTGGTCGCATCGGGCCGCCAGCCGCCTCATCACCCCGCCCTCGTTCCGCGAGCAAGGAACCCAACCCGACCATGTCAGCACCCCACGATTTTGGCTCTCCCGCGCTTTGCGTGGATCATGCCGCGATCAGAACGCGCCGTCGCAGCAGGTCGAAGCCGGCGCGACCGTAGCTTTGCCGCTTGATCAGCTTGAGCCGCGTGATCTGTCCCTCGGCCTGGCCGCTGCTCCAGGGCGTGGTGAGCGCGGCGCGCACGGCGGCGCCGTCCTGCTCCAGTCCTGCCGCGAAGGTCTCGACGGTGCGCACGCCGCAGGCGCGGGCGTCGGCGAGCCAGACCTCTAGGGCCGCCAGCGCCGTAGCGGGATCGGGCTTCTGGCGCACTCCGCAGCCGCGCACGAGGGCGGTGAAGCGGCGGGCTAGCAGCCTGTCGGACTTAACGCGACGCGGATGCACGCTGTAGGATTGGTGGATCGATTCGCCTGCCTCCCCGCCCGGACACCTTGCGCATGAGCAACTTCCGCCTGATCGACCGCGACACTGGCT
>JAABUS010004382.1_pt1 | contig 20440 bp, 25 predicted proteins | sample 5560161 | NCBI WGS metagenome assembly JAABUS01 (sample SAMN10711885, study PRJNA513376) | rock metagenome | isolation source: Antarctica rocks | place: Antarctica: Victoria Land, Trio Nunatak nord | collected 2016-01-04 | reverse complement strand
TCTGCAAGCGCTGCCTCAATTGAAGCCATATTGAATTTGTAATTGATTTTTGAAGAAAGATGAAAGTAGTAAAGTGGGGTGTGCACGGGACCGGAACGTGCATCGGGCCGGGAATACTCCTATGGTTGGTTGGTTGGTTTAGGTGGGTGGGTGGTTTGGTTGGTTTTTGATTATGTACTGTAGCGGGGGTGGAAAAGGGGAAGGGGGGAAGTAGGGATGATGTAGGGATGATGTACTGTAGCGGGGGTGGAAAAGGGGAGGGGGCGGAGGGGGGGGAGGTAGGGATGATGTAGGTAGGGGTGAGGAAAAGGGAGTGGGGGGGGCTTGGATGTCTTTCACAAGTGCTCAAACGCCCCATATTTACCACAAGCCGGTTCGCTAGAAGGGGGGATTGCTCGACTGGGGATTTTTTGTGACTCGAATTCTTTTACTATCAACGAAACATCTACCACCAACAACTCAACCCCCATTTTCTCCCGCCCCAGCCCCAGCCCCAGCCCCAACCCCAACCCCCCTCTTCCACTCATGCGCCCTAGCCAGCAACCCGCTCAACTTGGCCGCCTGCACATCATCCGTCGGAAATACGTAATCCATGTACTCCTCGAAACTATCATCGTCCAGCTTGCGTCTCTTCTTGACTTTCCGCGGCATCTGCCGCTCCACGCTCTCGAGATCCGCCGCAGAGCCGTGCGTGCTTTCAAAGGAGCGCCAGGCGTTGAGGAGGGCGACGCGCTCTTCTTTGAGAGATTTGGATTTGAGGCTGTCGTAGGCGCGGGTGAAGATGGTGCGGGCGCGGGATTTGGCCAAGGCGCTGACGGGGGCGGGTTCGTCGTCGTCATCGTCTTCGGGGGGTTCGTCTTCGGAGGGGTCGGGGACGTTGATTTCCAAGTGGGCGTAGGAGATCCAGACTTTGACGTGGTCGGTCTTGGCGAGCAGGCGCTCGTAGAGGGCGCGGGTGCGGTCGTATTCGCCTTCTTCCTCTTCGAAATCAATGTACGCTTTCCACAGGAGCTCGGGCATGTCGAGCACGGGCTGGTTGACCGCGAGTTCGAAAATGGCCCTGACGCGGTCGAGATCTTCGAGGCCGCGTTCAAGCTCGGCGAACTTGATCCAAGCTTGGCAGTTGGCGGGATTCCATTCAATATGCTTTTCGTACAGGGTCCGGCACCGCACGAATTCGTAGAGTTTGCGCTCGAGGTCGATGTAGCCTTTGAAGAGCTTGTCTTTTGGACACATGCCGATGGCTTGACCTAGAGTTTTTCTCGCGGTTGTCACTTCCATTTGCCGTACCTCGAATTGGGCTTTCATTAACCATATCTTGGCGAATGTGAATTTCTTATGCGGGACTAGCTTAAGGCACTCCTGGTAGATTTGGCGGGCACGCTCGGGGTCTTTGTTATCCATTTCTTCCCAGAGGGCATAAAAGACCCAGAGGTAGATGTAGCGGCGCCAGTGGCGCTTTTCTTGTGTTGGGGGGATTTGGGCTATGGCTCGCTCGTAGATATCTCGGACTCTATCTTGGTCTCCCGAGGTTTCCTCGAGCCTTGCATAGTCGAACCAGACGTCGTAGCTTTTGGGATTCTCTTTTATTTGTTCCTCGTACTGTACTCTACGCTTCGATAGAATGACGTCCTCTACGCCCTCACGATCGCCAAATTGCTTTTCGAATGTGGTGTAGTTCTTGTGCAGTGTCATGGCTTTTGATCGCGGCAACCGGTCAAGAGCATACTTGTATATCGCTCTTGCACGCTCGTACTCCTTGAGTTTTGCCTCATACCGGGCATATGCTATGAATAGGCGTTCGTCCATAAAGTCGTCTCCAAGTCTCTCAATAGCCATGCCAAATACCTCCCGTACTAGCTCACTAGTTCCGTTCTCTTCCTCGAATCTCGCCCATTTAATCCAATTCCGCGGTTCTGCGTGAACGATTGTAAATCTCTCAAAGATTGCCCTTGCTCTTGAAAACTCATTATATCTCTTTTCCAGCTTGATATAGGCACTCCAAGCTGCTTCATCCGGTTCCCAGGACATCCACCGCTCAAAAGCCTGCCGAGTGCCAGGTATATTTCCCAGCGTCTCCTCCATATAGACGTATTTGTACCATAGCTTATCTACTCGTGGCAAGATAGTCACAGCTCGATCTAGCAAGTTCCGGGCATGGTTAATATTCCTCGTCTTCATCTCAGCCTCGATATAACGTATCCACAGCACGACCGACGTCGAATCAACATCCAGCGCTCTCTCAAATATTGACCTGGCTCTTCGAAACTCCTTTTGCTCCAATTCCCACTGCGCATACCGCATCCAATTATTCATGTTTATCCGATTCCTGCGCACATAGTCCTCAAACTCCTTTCTTTTTCTGCCTTGGTGTTCATGGAGCTCTTCAAGGTCCGCGAAACGCTGCGTTGGCGCTTGTAGTCCCGGTTCTTGTCGGTCTACAGCTTCTCGTAGAAGTTGCTCGGCAGAGATCTGCACTGGTGCTGCACTTTTATTCTTGACCCTTGGGGGGCCTCGTGAAGCTTCCATGGTTGCGGTGGAGATTCCTTGAGCAGTAGATGATTTCGCTTGAAGTGGACACCGGAACTTCGGCTTCACCAAGACCGTCAGAAATCGATGCTCTCAGATAATATTCAAGCTATATCATCAACTTCGAAAGGTCGAAATCTGGTGGTTGAAGGGCACACGAGAGGAGTAAGAGAGCTCATTCAGGGAAGTAATCACAGAATTAAAAACACTTGACCATCGATATATTCACTAGCGCGGTGAAATATTACATCGTCGCGCTAGTAAGGTACTCTCTAGTAGAATTACTCTCTGCCACTCGGTTTGGTAGAAGGCTGCATATTTCGACAATCCTAATCACGGTGATTCTATAAACTATGATGGTGATGCTGATGTTTGTTACCGTAGGTATTTGTATGATGTTGGTGTGGCAAGGTATCTTGAGTTATTCAGGTTGTTTTTAATCAGATAGTGATAGTTGAAAAATGAGGATGTTTTCAGATATACAGAAGTACATTTTGATAATCCGATCAAAATCAAAGTCTTAGGGATCTCTGGGATAGTATTGATTGTGTGATAAGCCCGAATTTTATGAGGGGATTTGTGAGCGATTCAAGAGACTGGTCCTCGATCACGAGCGAGGCTTCTAGACTCATGCAGTAACAGCTTGTAGTAAACCGCTCAAGCTCATAATCTCTTGAGTCCAAGTGTCGTTCCAATGGAAGACCAAGATATCATCTTTTGTCGGCCTTAATCGATACCTAAAATTCGACTAATCCTATTGTCATCAAAGGTCCCCCAGCCCCTCCAGAGGGGCCTCAGATATGATTCCAATCCCAAGACGACTGCAGCGCCTGTGTACGTTAAGAGCCCAGTAGGGTTGCCTCCCACCAAGCCCCTTGCCCCATATGCGGTTCCCATACCGTCCCATGCATGTACATATCGTAAACCACAACGCCCGAGAAGAAGATTTGATGCGACTGTGAGAGAGAACCCAAAGCCCTTCCAAATGATGTAAGCAGAGCACGGGTATAACAGCCTCTTTTTCCTTTTCCCGAGAGAAAGCAGCTCCGATGATTCCAGTGGTGGAGGAAACCATCCGAGAATGTCCGGTCAACCGCCCATTCTTCCGCGTCATGCATCGACCATCTCGCTCGCTGCCGTGGCCAATGCGTCTAGTCCAGGACTTTCCCCCTCGCCATCTTCTTCGCTTCGCCCGCTCGTGCTCCCCATCATGGCGTCTGAGAAATCGGAGCGATGCATCGAGAGCCCGCCGTCAAGGTGTCTCCCGGCTTGATAGTCGATATCCATAATTGACGGATCATCCGGTGGTGCAGACGTCGTACGCGAGCCGTTGGAGAGTGTTTGGCGCCGAGGGCGGGTGCCGGTGGAGGTGGATGACGAAGATTTTGAGCCCACCGCTGGAGATGGAGCATCTAAGCGGTTATTCTTGTGCGTTCGCTCATGCTGCTTCATGTTATCCTTTCGGGTGAAGGCTTTGTGGCACGTGGGGCAGTGGATGTTTTTCTCGCCGGTATGCTTCTTGCCGTGGCGGGCAGCGTGGCCGGACGTCGTGAACGTGTCTGAACAGGAGAATCTTGCGGCGTGAGGACATGGGTACTTCTTTTTGAGGGGTTTGGCGGTTGAAGGAGAGGAGTTGGTGGGGGTCGAGGTCGAGGGGGCGATCGCCGGGGTTGTGAGGGACGATGGCGACGAGTTGAGCGCCAGGTCGGCACTGTCATATGCGAATTGTGTTTGGATGGGATGAAGAGAGGAGCGGCCAAGGTCGGCGTAGTTATCGTCCATGTCGAATTCGTTGACTCGATGGGTTGCTGAGTGGTAGTAGGGCTGCGCAGCGGGGTCTTGCGCCTGCGGCATCGCAGGATAAGTATAAGCACCATTGGGTTGCGGGTATGTAAAGTATGGAGTGGAGGTCTTGGACTGCTCCAGTGGCTCGAAAGGGTAGTTTGGTGGCGTCATTGGAGATGGGGTTGATTGAGTAGCGAGGGAATCGGAAGATAACGAGTTTAAGCGCACAAGCTGCGGTGTGGCGGGCGAAAAGCCTGGGGATGCAGAATTCCTGGATGAAGTTGTAATGTCGTCTTCCCTGGACATTGGTGATGAGCTGGAAGATATTGATTTGTGTGCGCGGTCATCAAGCTGTGGGCGATCTGTGGTTTCGGAGTGGAAACGGTCGTCGTTGAGTAGCGACACTTTCCGCCCGGCGGAGTTTTGAGATTTTTCGCCGTACATTTTGGGAGCGTGATTCCGAGATTAAGCAACACCCTTTCTCCCGTCTCCAACCCAACGCCCACCAGCGATGAACAAACCCTCGATGGCCTATTACAGCTCAACGATAGCAGTATCCACACAGGTCGTCTGATCCGACTGGATCTCGTTCTGGGTTTAATGAGGATGTGGAACAGAATCGACAGCTCCGTCAAGACCACAACGGTTGCCGGATACAGCCAAGTAAGGAAGCAAGAAAACAACAACAGCAGTGGTGTGTCGTCCTGTGGCTTTGAGGAATATGTATGTGGGATTGAGGGTTTTGAAACACCAGGGGGGGGATTTGTTTGTTTAAAGCTAGGTGGTTGTAGAAGTGGGAGAGGGAAGGGGACTATCAGGGACAGGGACAGGTTTCTCGGAAGAGCAGGTTAATATGATTGTCGTTATTATTAGGGAGGTATCGTCAGTGCGAGGGAAAGTAAAGCAGTAGTAGGTGGTCCCTGCCTATGGAAAAGTGCGCATACATGTACTCCAAAGAAGCTATCGGCCCCATGAGCCATAAGACCCACACAATAATACACAGTCTACTGAGGTACCGTCCACCATCCACACATGCACACCCCCCAGAGCAGAGCCTGTTAAGGAAAAGGGATCAGGCTCTGGTGGTGAAGAGTGAGAAGGATGGGCGTTGGATGGGGGAAGATTGCTGGGATGGAGTGGAGGAGTTGAACGGGCAGGGCTCCGGTGATCCATGGCGGTTTTGGTTGGATGAGTCCCGTTAAAGGTAGGTAGGTACGGAGTAGGTAGGTAAGTAGATAGGGTAGGTAAGTAGGTAGTAGGTAGTCATAAAATACCTTACTAACTACTAAATGGGTCATGAGGGTCCCCCCCTCTCAGGGTTGAAGGGGGGGGTCTTTTTGCCGGTCAACTTCTCCACCTCTGGCAATATGCCATTCTTGCCCCCCAGGAGACCGCATTTCACATCACTAGGCTCCTGTCGGTCAAGCGCTTATGTAGTGCGGTATAGGGGTAATGTACCCATGTAGTTCCGTACGAATACAAGTAGGATAGGATAGCCTACTATTCCGTACGTATCTAATCGTCCAGAAGCTAGCTATTGCTTGTCTCGGTTCACGAATCTCTCAAGGCCTCCGACTTCCTTCTACTGAAGTATGTACGTGGCTAACACGGATCTCTCAGCCGTTGAACCCCAGCTAGTTGCTACTGGTGGCATCCAAAGCCTGGTTTTTAAGATTTCCCATGGCGCCTGCATCTTTAACCAAGGGATCTCGTCCTCCTCTACTCTAGCGATTCAGCGCCCCAACGGGCGACAGGGGGGGTTGACACGCACAACGACGGTTTCGATGGACCCTGATACAATCTAGCCAATCTATTTGAATCTTAAGGGTCTTCACCCCCATCCACCCATTCAGCGCTCGCACACGGAGTGAACCCCGCGGGAAAAAAGGGGGGCTGCGGATAGACCTCCGATATATCATATATACTGTGGTAATCAATCGCGGAACTTCAAGCCCGACCAATCAGGGCACTGTGGGAAATTCCATGGCGGTTGAGATCTAGGCAAAGCACCAAGACCCTTAGATCCGGTGGCGAGTGTGGGGCTCAGTCACCTTTCTGTCGTTCGCGAACGTTTCACTTCCGACCTTCACGCTTCCGTTTGCACAGCACAGCACAGCACAGCACAGCGCTACCTCCATGCTCCGTAGAATCACCGGAGACTGCACCGGATACTCTAATCGGCCGATCTGTAGGCAACATTTCGATCTTGACATTTGCTGTCACCAATCAAGATCGTGATCTGGGATCTTCCATGCTGCTAGTACTCATGCAGGGTCCCGGCCTGTAAGGGTTGCCAATCTTTCGATCTCTTGGCCTCGGCAGATAGCTACATCATGTGACAGCTGTAAGCGAAGCATTAATTCTTCGATGCAGGGGCAGCAGGGCAGATGGTTTTAGGCGGAACGGATAAGAGTTTCCGTAAGGTAGGTTCTTTGCTTTACGCCCTGCTGTTCTTTGTTATGTATGATCGATACTAATGGCACGCTGCAGAAAGGGGTCTCCATCGATATGACCAAAGTTTGGTGATCGACCCCATCTCATCTCATCGCCCAGCTTTTAGATTAACACACGAATCATCTACTGTAGGCATCTTCTTCTTGCGTGTCCTGCCCTGCATATCAAGCCTCGGCAGTTTATGACACCAGGCGATTACCTAAGGTAGCTAAAAAGGAAAAGGGTAAAGTACTGACGTAGGCAGGCAGAGAGCAGGGAGTTGGCTCAAGAGTCAAACATGGTTACGTGGAGCACCGGACCGGCTGGGCAAGTACTACTCCAGTCATCGCGACTCTGCTTGGGCCTTAAGCCAGAAGCTTAATTGGACAACCTTCCAGATCAACGGGTCTCGAGCACTCTAGAAGCTACTAGTAAGGCCTTCGACGCAGGGAAATTTGCCCGGAGTGTTCGTCCACCACTCATTGACGAAAGCGACCATGGCGTATGGAAGGATTGCTTAAGACATATCGACCTTCGCTAAGGTAGCGAGGATCATTCCTGGTCCTGACATCAGCTCACTCAGGTAAAGTATGCAGACGGCCGTGGAGATTCTTCGGATCAATCCAACAGCGATGGTCTCCGCGTAAAATGTCCATCGTCCGGAATCTCGGCTTGTTCAAAGTACACCTTATTGGAGAATCTTATCGACCAAGCTGCTCTCATCTCGCGCTGAGCACAATCAGATCGAGGCGCGTACATCATCTAGCGGTTTGTCGACATAAGAAGCCCCTCAATCATGACAGAATTGGTAGCATGTTACTAGATAATTCGTCGTTTCTCTTCTATTCAGTCGTCTGTTCAAATCATCTCGCCCTCGTTTCTCGAAAGCTCTGGACCATAATTTTGCGTTGCATGCTTGTTTCTCAGCTGGCGCTTTCCCGTGTAAACTGGTCATGTATCAATTGTAGAATACATCAGCTATGCACCAAGGCAGGGGGCACGCAGCCAAAGAGACTGATCATACTATCGAGGAACACACATGTGTAATTTGCTGCCCTTCTGTTGTAAAACAGTAGTAACATGAAACACTACATGAAGGTACCACTTTCGAAGTTCATTGTTCGGTTAGGATATCAAATGAAGAATCTGATTGCCCTTGGTTCTGGCACGGTTTATTACAAAACCTTCAATTCGACTGCTCTATTTATATCGAAATCTCATCAAGTCCGAGTCTTGCAGAGAGGACCGGAGTAGATGAGAGGTCATTTTAATGAGAGATGAATCAGAAATTTATTAATCACGTGATTTTAAGTATTCTATGGGCGATCAGATTAGATTAGGGCTCCAAGTTAGCCGCGGCCGTGCATTGCTCGGGGCCACCTGCGGGGCAAAGCTTCGAAGGTTGAGCTTTATTGATAGAATATTGTTGAAGCGTAGCAGATTTTTACCACTCCCTGAACATGTTCAAGAAAGAGTCAGTGATGATCATCCTTCAAACAGTGTACGCCTAAATAACCTGATAGAGCAGGATCTCCCCGGGAGCAAAATCCAAAGTCAAGTCCTCAGTCCAGCGAGCCATACGCACCAAAATCGTGGAAACATACCCATTGTTCGCTCCGCATATCGATGAACTCATACCTAAGAAGTCGCAGTTGGATCTGCTGAAGCTGTAAGAATTCCTAAAGAGGTCCTACAGAAAAGGTGCCCAGCTGACACACCCAGACCTGACCGAGTGTCTCTCTACGCCCTTGAAAACAACCCCCTGTTCTGGCAACACATGGACGACCCAATAATTCCTCACCTCCGCGTCGTACATCAATTCCCTCAATGCTTCTCGAGGATAGGAATAGACCGAGGCGCAATACGCTTTGTTCTGTCAGGCGCAACGTTGATGGCACCTGGTCTCACGTCTAAAGGAGGCCGGTTACCTGATGCAGACGAAGAGCTAAAGGCGGGCGGAGTGGCAGTGATCGAGGCAGAAGGAAAGGAGGAGGCATGTTTGGTGGGACAGTTACGGATGGGGACGGAGGAGATCAAGGAGAAGAAGAAGGGAGTAGTGATGGATACCGGACATTATTTAGGGGACGGGCTGTGGAACATAACCATCGATTGAGATACCCATAATCGTTCTTATCTATCCCGACCTACGTGGAGCTTTGCCCAGAAACCAACTGTTATATCTCATGCACGTGATCTTGATTGAATAAGGTAATACAAGGTCCAAAAACATCATTCATATTACTATCCATTCCATGTTTCACTCGACTAGGTCATTGCTCTCCTTGGATTCTATCTACAGGAGAGCTTCATGGAAATCCCGCTTTGTAACGTGATAGGGGTCTTGCAAGTCAAAGCTGCTGATGCCAGTTTATTTTTCGGCGTAAGCCATGTATTGGCCGTTGGGCGCTCCTCGAGTTTATGCTGCTGAAAAACCTCACCAAAAGCTGCCTCGACCCAATGGCTCGGGTAACAGCGAAGAAGATGCTGTTAAGAAAGATGCTGCGGTACTCTTGGGCCTTCGAGTCTCGCGCAGCGGTCGTCTTTTTGCAACCATCACTGCGAAGGCCCTAACCATCTGGCAGACCTCCGTAAGTTAGGAACGCTATAGCGTTGACTGATTCTGACTGATTACTAGCCAACAGTTGTCCTTGCATCCGTTATACGCTCCCCCCAATCTTTGAATAAATATGGTAGCAATGTTTCCGTCCTGCTACGCCCAGACGCCTCTATTGCAGCCGTACAAACCTTACTCGGCTTCCTCGTCACATACACCATTACGATCGATCCTAATGCCCGGGTATATCAGCAGCTGCATCCGCCTGGGCATACTCGTAGACAAAGCAATGCCAATCGCCTCGCCAGTAACATTGACCGGATGGGAGTTCAAGAAGTCACCATCCGGTTTCGCATGGTCATCAAGGTGGATGCGGGGATTGGAAAAGCGTTGGCTCTTGACGATGACCTAGTGGTAGCTACTGAGAAGCCAGCAGCTGTTCAATGCATTCGATGGACACCAGACAATACGGGGAGCCAGACAAGCACAGAGCTTCTCAGCCGGATGACTTGGATCCAGAAAAAGGCAACCGTGATTGGTATGGTCTTCGACAGAGCCATGAGCCTTGCCATCTGGACTACCAACGATGGCAGAGCATACGCAGTCCAACGCGTCTCCAGGTTGCCAAAAGAACCTGATGCACCAAGGAGGTTGTTTCGGGGTTATGGATTCCATACACCAGCCCATGAGGACAATTGGGCCACGCAAGGCGCAATAAATGCCAGATTCTCTTTGCTAGCTATAGCGTGTGCGAATAGCGAGATCTGGGTCTATACCGCACGCGACTATGTGGGAAGCATACCACTCTCTCACAAACTCCAATCCCCAGCCTCACAATCTACGACGGGTCATGTCACTTCATTAAGCTATTCGCCGGACGGCTACTGTCTCTTTGCTGGGTATGAGAGGGGCTGGGCACTCTGGAGTGTCTACGGAAAACCAGGGGCAAGTAGCTTTGCAGCTGATCAGACAGTCTCCGAGAACAACGAGGAAGGCTGGCTCAGTGGTGTCTACGAAGGGAGTTGGCTGAACGGTGGACTAAACATACTCTTAACGAGTCAGAACGATGACCGTTTGTGGCTCCTAGAAATGGCGAAGAGTGCGGTCACCAGTTGCTTCTCGGCTGCCAACATATCGCGGACAATGCTGTTGACTAATACCAGTATCATGGTCTACCGAGGATACGACCTGCCTGTGCTTGAGACTATCTCGGCAGATGCGTCTCTATGGCATCACGTTCCAATTCCAGCTATGTATTTAGCAAATCAACGACCAATCCGAAGTGCTGTCATCTCCCCAGACGGAAGATATGTAGCCATTGCTGGACGGCGTGGGCTCGCTCATCATAGCGTTACTAGTGGACGTTGGAAAACGTTTACCGATATAGAGGCCGAGAACGCCTTTGTTGTTCGGGGCGGGATGTGTTGGTACCAGCATATACTGATTGCTGCAGTAGAAACAGATGATTCTCATGAAGTATGCCATCTCTCCTGGCGTGCATTGGACGATGGCTAAAGACTGCAGCTGCGACTTTACTCACGAGAGCTTGGCTTGGATGAATCGTCACTTGTCTATACCGAGCGGCTACCTTCACCAGTTGTAGTGATATCCCTTACAGGACAAGATTCGCTCCTCGTTTATACATACGAAAACATTCTCTATCACTACGTGATTAATGCGACGAGCGCTGCTGTGACACTTGTTCAGGTTGGTCAGCTCGCACTTAATGGCATTGTGCGAGCACCTGCTCGTGTTAGAGCCGTGAGCTGGATTTTACCAGACCATCAGTTACGTAAGTCAAGAAATTACCACCCAAAAAGGCTTAACTGACCTGCCAAAGGTGACGGCGATCCTTCGCAGGATGTTAAATATGCTTCGGTAATCTTTCTTGTAGACGCTAAGCTTGTACTTCTGCAATCGTCCACCAATGTGGATGGGGGCCTGAAGTATGATATGCGGGTTATTGCGAACAATGTCGAGTACTTTGATCTTATGCGAGATCAAGTACCGGTACCATGTACAACGGAAAATTCCTACTCAGAGTCGCCTTCTCTGGAGAGTCCAGAAGAGGGCTTTCGTACCGACCGCGGACTGAAAGATTCGCTATGGTTTTTCGACGGCAATAATGTACAGTGCTGGATAGACGTTGAGGACCTTATCCAATCAGCTTCAACCGAGAACGACCGAGATCTACCAAATCCTGTTTCTATATCGACAGACTTCTATCCATCATCTATAATCCTCGATAAAGGAATCCTGCTAGGCATAGATGCCGATCTTGTTCAACGGCGCGATGTACAGTTTGCCTTTTTCCGTTATGCTATCAGGGTATGGCCAAGAAGACCGCCCAAACCCGAAGATCTAGCTAATACATAACAGACACAGCTCTTTCTCCCTCAGATTATTCGCCGCCATATCTCCCATTTCGATTTCGCCGCTGCGTCAAGTCTTGCACATCGATATCAGCGACTCCCCTACTTCTCCCACGCCCTCGAGATACTCCTTCATACAGTCCTTGACGATGAAGTCGACACATCCCCCTCAGCTGAAGACGCATTACTACCCTCAGTGTTGTCTTTTTTATCCTCTTTCCCTGACTATCTCAACATCCTTGTCCAATGTACGCGAAAGACAGAAGTCCGCTCATGGCGAACTTTGTTTGCTTACCTTCCGCCACCTCAAGACCTCTTCGAAGAATCTTTGCGGAAAGGACAATTGAAGACTGCAGGTGGCTACCTGCTTGTCCTTCACACTTTTGAGGAGCTCGAGTCTAGTTCGGAGCAGTGTGTTCGCCTACTTCAGACGGCAAAGGAAGCAGCAGATTGGGACCTTTGTAAGGAACTCGCTCGATTTCTGATGGCTTTGGATGAGTCTGGGGACACTTTACGACATGCCTTGCAACGAATTGACATTGGATTACCGTCTAGCCAAAGCAAAGTCAGAAACTCCGCTGATGATGATGTACGACTAAAGACGCCACGCCCTCACGAGAGAGCTAAGCGACGAGGTGTTAATGGCGCAGGTATGGGGCCACGAAAGCCTTCCAGCAACAGCAGTCGTAGTCCCACAATATCAGAGGAAGAACCTCCCGGTTCCGAGGATTATTTCTCGCCGCATAGCCAATAAGTATTTTCGATCGAACTCTGAATTTCCAATGATACCAGGACTGCTGAATCGCCAGCGATCTCACGTGTCATTGAGACCAACAATAAGCATTGTTTCTTGTAATATGGAGAGACTTGTGTCCAGCATGGTGTTCGGGCATTTGGAGGAGGGAAATTCGCGGGAGCGGGATCATCACTTGTGCATATAAATCTATCAATTACAGTATAGAAGCCTCTGAATTCTTTACTCGAACCCAATGATTCTCCATACGGGTCAAATACGAACCTCAGCTCCAAGGGCTGCTCATCTTTGGAAGTCCTCCCATCAGCTTAGTAATGTAGGTGCTTGAAAAATGTAAACACGTGACGTCCATTTGGGGTAACTTATAGACTCCGAATGTCGATTCACAATACGGATTGCTTTTCAATCATCTCTCTGCGTTCTAGACATAAGCATGTGGTCAGTGTATCAAATGTTGGTTGAGGATTTCTCAGTCGAATGATGACGCTAATCAAATCTCTGTATAATAATTCTTCGTTTTAGCCGCGAGCTTAATCGCCGAAGCCGCGAGGTCTCAATGAGGCATTGATTTTGCAAGCAATTAAATAAGTAGTATTTGATACCTGAGAATCCTAGGCAGGCCTGTGGGTAAATAGAATCGCGGTCAGTGCGCTCTTGCATGAATGCAGCAAGAGGATGGAAGACTTCAACAGTGAGACGGACAGTGACTACACCAGTTACTGGAGAGATTGGGTAGGTTGTGCCTTCCATTTTTATCTTCAGGCGGAGAAGTGTGTCTGCGTGTTTGTTGCTCGGTTCAGCCTTGTTTCATTCTTTCATTTTCGAAACAGCATTTACCTTGCGCATCATTTCCATACTTTTCGTCATACCTCACCAAGGGCAATTCGAGGACCGTCTGGGCCAAGCTTCACTTCCAAATTGAAATCTATGGACCTCGCCAAGCGCTATGCCGCGTAAAAGGAAATCAGCTTCTAGTAAGAGTGAGCTGGGGGTTAGCAAGAAGTTTACTATATACGAGGAGCACGAAGAGAGTCTACTTCCACATTGTCTAGGGTCTTGCCGGATGAGGCAGAATTCTTACTTGAGTCATGCCCATCCGGACATGCCTCTTGCGTCTACCGAACCAAGCAGCAGTTACCTCCCATCGTCATCACCTATCGAACGCCATATGAGAAGACGTCCGGCGATTAGTCAAGATCTACAGACGGTAAACTTCCCAAGGGATGAGGATGGTTTCATCGCTCAAGTCCAGGACGCGGTCCCCGGGAAAGATATCTCTCCCTATGCAGCACATATTCGATCAGGAAGTAGCCCTGTTCCGTATAATTCATACGATTATGGACCTCGAGCAGCCTCAACGCCGTCGGAAGGTGTCGGTGAAGTACCTGAGATGTCCGAACAGATATTAGAACCGAGTGACGATAGACAAGGTTCGGGCCAAGAAGATTTATGTTATTTTGGGGAACTGAATGAGCCGAGCGATGATTTACCTGGAGTGGACGACGAAGAAAAAGACGGGCAGGAGGGCTTCCAGGAGCCAAGTCATGATGTATTAGAAAAGAACGAAGAGCAAGCAAATAGCATCATAAGGACGTTACCAGAACGTTCCTTTGTTGATTCTAGTGGAATCCCTTGGGATCTTGAGAATTCTGGACCCAGGAGAGTGCTCGGAAGGCGACCACCGCCTTTACCACCCCCTGGAAGTGAAAGTACAAGTCTTTCACCAGGAACACTTCCACACTGCCAATCAAAAGATCGAAAACAGGATCACTCAAAGAACATATTCTTAAAAGGACCATCGGCAAGGCTATCCACGATGCTGCGCGGAGGTCTGCTAGAGACAAAGGATGACACCATCGTTGAGCTACCACCAATTGGCATAGGAGATCTACGCAGGGGCATTCCTCCTCTCATCGCTAATTTCGTCAGTCTTCGCACGGTTGGTAACACTCAAGCCTCGAATTCTAAAACTAGATGGGCATTAAGGCCATCTGTACATCCCGGCTAACGACCAAAAGATACTTATTTCCTGTTGATTCTGTTCTGCATTGTAGATCTTTTCATTCATACATTCTCTCATTTGATGAGTGAAAGCCTTGAAAGCGCTAACTCGTGCAATATCGCAGTTCATATCATCCCGCGGGAACGAATACTTCTGCGAAATCGACGAAGACTACCTCACAGACCGTTTCAACCTAACAGGCCTCAACACCGACGTACAATACTATCAATATGCTCTTGACCTGGTTACAGACGTCTTTGACCTTGACTGCGATGATGATATGCGCGAGCAAATTGAGAAGTCTGCGCGGCACCTCTATGGCTTAGTTCACGCCCGCTACATCACCACCACCAGAGGCTTAGCCAAAATGGTTGGTTCTATTGAGGTTCCTGCAATAACTCAATACCGCATGGCTAACGCGCAGTTTAGCTTGAGAAATATAAAAAATGCGACTTTGGCAAATGTCCCCGCGTTATGTGCCAAAACCACCCTCTCCTCCCAACCGGCATGGCCGACCTCCCCCACGTCCAATCCGTCAAACTCTACTGCGGCAAATGCGAAGACCTCTACAACCCAAAATCTTCCCGACACTCCACTATCGATGGCGCTTACTTTGGCACCTCGTTCCAAAACATCCTGTTCCAGGTTTACCCAGCCCTGATACCCGAGAAAAGCGTCAGGAGATATGAGCCAAGGGTTTTTGGGTTCAAGGTGCATGCGGCGGCGACGTTGGAGCGGTGGCAGGCGAAGAAGAGGGAAGAGATGCAGGAACGGTTGAGGGACGTGGGGGTCGAGAGGGTGTTTAAGGAGGATGTGGCGGATAGTGGGGAGGAGATGGAGGAGGATGATGGGGAAGAGGGGGACGGATTTGTTGAGTAATGGCAGGAGTGGAAGTTTCTATGTCAGCATAGGGGAGCAAGGGCGGGAAACAGAGGGGGATGGTCGATACCTGGCGTATGGTGGTCTGGCATACGGGATTTTACTGGGAGACCAAATCCATGATGAATGAATGCTCAATTTAGTATTTGACAGTGTGATATCGAAATTACTTTTCCAATCATTGCGGTGATGGGGCGGGGCATCAGGGTTACTTTAGGCCGTTGATGGCTAAGGTGGATGACAATCAATCACTATTTGTTGGCCTGTTCTGTGCATTGAGAAGAATCGATACGTTTTCGGTCAGTTCCTCAGCCCTATGTTGTATAGGGGAGAACCACTAGCGCGGCGCACGAAATAAATCCTCATCACGCTTTACAATATTCAGATACACCATTCTCACTACTTTCTGGAGACCCAAATTTGCATTGGCAACGAAGCAATGTTTGTCAATCGTTATTGGTAGGCTGTTTCTGGCAATCTGCAGTTGTTTTATCCCAAGATGATGAGCTCTTTTCACGAACAATCCAATTCCTATAGCATCATGCAGGAGACATCACATACTCCAGTATTACTCTGATTCGCCTATCGCGCTATTCTCACCGTGCTGTATGGGAGCTCGGAGGACTTGAGCTGACTGTTCGGCACAGACGTGAAGTCCGGTTGAGGTTGGTGAGCTCATAAGCATGAGAAGTGGAGATGTTGAAAAAGGTACGATCTGAAGAGATTTCGTCTTTCAAAGACCTTTTCGCTTTTACGTGATGACACATGACACGGAAAGGCATTCCTCAATCCGAATATTCAATGTCGATTCTGTCTCTTATAAGTTTCAGCCTTGTCTGACCCACATCCCAAGTCTCCTCCTGCTGTCGTTCCTCCTCTCACCATGACCATGGCTAACGGGGCTTTCGAATGCTAGGTATTACCTCATTCCTACCAATCTATCCTCATCGCCTTCCAATGCCCACTCACACATGAAGAACTTTGAACGAACGGGCGGACAGACTGTACTCTTTCACTGGCACCACTCAAGGCTAGGGCGTACAAACCTCGGCCGGTGTCAGATAGATGGAAGTACTTGTTGAGAACTCGTCAGCTGATTCTCTACACATACGGACCCGTTCTTCTGTTTGCAAGATAATTCTAAGACAAACATGGCTGACTCTTGGTCGAAGGATGTCCTTTCTAGACAGCTTTGACACTCCCCGCGTCCCCAGTCAAACCTACGCTATAGGCAATAGCACTAACAGGTAACTTACCTTCCCATCTATTCAACATATCTACATCGCACAAGTCATCTTGAAATGATGAACACTATTCACACTGTTTGAACCGGACACCGCCTTGTAACGAGGGCATTTTCCGGTCGTGAACGTATAAACACTGAAAATTCTGATTTAATGAGGTATGCTTCTCCCATGTTACTCTGGTTGTACGTATGCTTTGCTGACGGAGAGGCGCTAAGCCTGATTCTTAGATGAACTTGTCACTTTACACCGTACCCGCAGCATAAAATCGTGAGTGGAACTTGCGCTAATCGTTCTCTGTTCGAAAGATAGATTGAGCGGGTGTACATATTGTATGCTAACATTGAACCAAACATGGTAAGTTGGATTACTTTGCGTGTTGTCCTCTTGACTCTTACCTGATGAATCCAAATATTCGCTGTGTTCTTTCCGAGATACACTCCATGAAGAAACATATATTTCACCTTGGAGAACTGATAGTACTCCCTCTAAAGTCTTGTTGAGAAAACTGCTTCTACATTAAGACATCGCTAATTCGTTTGCAGACACTCGATAGGTTACGAAAGTCGACAGCCGAACTACTGTAACAGTGCATAGGGAAGCGACGATGGAACTAAAGGATTGATCAAGGACATAAGACCGAATAGAAGCGATCAAGAACTGCACGACTTGACGATCTGACCATATCAATAAACGTTCTTCCAAACCCCTTGTCTCGGAATCGTTCCTCGTCAGTATTATACAATGCTTAAACTCCCACATTAGTTCTCTGAGCTTCGCCACGGAATTGTCTTAACCACAGTCACACTTGAAAACCGTCCAACTTAATCTCTCCAAACCCCTCTAACGAAACGAAATCTCCCACCACAACCCACATACAACGCGCATATCGCCTCATCTCATCATTCCCCCCTGACACACCCTCTTTTTCCCTTCTCCCATACAACCCCCTTCCATCTTCCCCCTTCCTCTCCGGCACCACCTCAACCGCATAAATCCATTCCCCTCTGCTCTTCCCGTCAACTTCTGTGATAACAATGTGACCGAGACGATTGGACGGACGAAGAAAACATGCACACATAAAACGGACGGATAGGTCGGGCTCAGCGATAGACTCGTCTATCATCCTATCTTCAACTTCATCTCCCCCCCTCCCCACAAAACCAACTCACCACTCCCGCCATTCCACCCCCTCCAACTCTTCCAACCCCTTCAGCCCCTACGCACCCACACCCTCATCCTCTTCCCCAGTCTCCTCCTCCTCCTCCGTCATACGCAAGAAGAGGCTTTTGATACAAGAGGGAATGGGACTCTGACAGGAGAGGGGGTTTGGCAGGGACGTAGGCGGCGGGTTGGGGTATTGAGGTGGTGGAAGGTGGGGGAGAATGGGAAAGGGGGCTGGACTGGATGGATGGATGGATTGAGCATCAGTACCTTTTCTGTGAAAAGTACAGAGGTTAGGTCTTGTCTTACTGCACTGGGCGCTCTTTCTAAACAAGCCTTGCCCTCGCATCGTCCGTCCTCTGATATGTTATGTGTTATACCTGTGCTTGTGCTTGTGCCCGTATCGCTCACCACCCACTCCCCCCCAGTTCCTTGTCCCTCGCCCTCAGGGCTCCAGATAACCTACCCAGTCATCACACTTGCACTCCATCCCATATCCCCATGATTCACACCCACGCATCGACAGAGTCGCCGTACTGGAACGTTGGCCAGAGCTGGAGCGATCGTGCTTGGCTTTGAATGCGATGGCGTGCAGAGTAGGGGATTTAGGGATGGTTTCGATACTGTAGTTTAGCAAGCTTTTGGTGACGCGGTGTTCCACCAATAGAGCCGTGGATGGTGTGGCTTTCCATCGATAGCGTGATGGATCATGAAGGATCGCTGAAACTTCCACTGCGACGAATTTGGTACGAAGGTTCGCCTATGCTGTGGCTGGTTGTTGGCCACGAAGGCAGAAAGTTGCCCGATGACGGCATTATCAGGTTTCGAGATGGAAGAGCTCAAGGCAATGCGTTCTTGCTTCCAGACTCATCAGCGCCATCCCCCAACCCTCCCTTCATCCCACCTCTCCCTCATCTCCCTCCTCCGCGCCACCGCCTTCCTCCCCTCCCTATACCTCCTCAAGAACCCCTCCACATCCCCGTCGCTCCCATCCATCCAACTCTCCTCCATCGCCTTGCTGATCTCCTCTCCCTCCTTTTCGGCCTTGATCAATCGCTGGTACAGGCTCTTCGCCGACCAGGGCTCGAGCTGCTCGTCCATGAGGGATTGCTTGGAGCGCCATTGATGCTCTAGGGCTCGGAGCTGGAGGAGGTGGGTTTGGGTTTGGTGGCGGAGGGAGAGGAGGTGGGCGTGGCGGGTGGAGAGGTGGGAGGCTAGGGAGGAGGTGTGCGCGAGATGGGGTGGGAGCGGGGAGGGGGTGAGGGAAGGATGAGTGTAGGAGAGGGCTGTTAGGAGGGGGGTACTGGTGAGGACGGGTTGCAGGGCGGTGGTTCTGTGGGATTGAGGACTAGTGAGCTATTGAATGGAGGGAGGGTAGGGGGGAGGCGTACGGTTTATCGAGGAGGACGGGTGGGAGCCAATGGTCTGAGGCGGAGGGAGGAAGAGGATGGGAGGATTGAAGATGAGACTGAGAATGAGTAGGGTGGGGGGTGTTTTCGATCGGCGGAGGCGGTCGAGGTGGGGCATTGTGGGGGGTTGGACCGCCATAGCTTTCTTGTGGAGTGGTGGTGTTGCGGCTAGGTTTCGGCGGGGGCGGTGGAGGCGTGCTGGCATCGAATGGTTGGGAGCAGTACTCGTGCATTGGGTTTGTATACGACATCGAGTAGTCGCATAGGTATACAGAAGAGATTTGGTTGCTTGAAGTCTTGGTGAAGCCTTATTGATAAGTACAGCCTAGCGATAAGATACAGTACAAACTACTGTAGCGCTTCGCAGCCCATACCTACGATAGTCACCTCGAAGCATCAAGTCATTATTGAATGGTGCATCAGTACCTTAGGGTTGAAGGTTTCCGGGCCACTACACTGCAAGATCTGTTCCAGTATCCTACCCTAAGTTACGGAGTATGTATTCCTATATGGCTGTCATAGCTCCGGGGACATTACTCTCAACGTCGAGTGATATAGGCTTGCATACGACGTTGCTGATCTGTCACCGCATCCCATGGGAGAGAATACTTGGATGAGCAAACCTTACGGAGTATAGAGTCTTCTATCTTTCCTGTCCCATTCGTCGAGGATGTCTTGTTGATTTCCCTCTACTCTCTACATAATTGAAAAATATTTTAAATATTTTAATCTCTCCTACCGAACCGCCAAGCGAACCGCCAATGTTAGTAGCGATTACTTGGGATGAAAAGCCTTATTTCTCGCCTTCTGAGTCGTCCCTCAGCGTGAAGATCAACTTAGATTTAGCTCTTATGCAAGGCATTAGCTCTGCACCGTCATCGAAGCCTACCCAGCTGATGGATCTCGTTAGGTTTCTGCACGGCTCGTTCATCTTGAGGTCTCCAATGCTGCAAGATGCATGCCGCATTCGCGGCCTCGATGAACCAGGTAACATTTCTGTGATACTACAAGAAAAACCTTATTGCGTCAACCAGAAGGTAATACATATGAAGAGGGAGAGAAAAAATCATGCAGCACCTAGACCAGAAATCCAGAGAAAAATTCAAAGCAATACATGGATCCAGTGACCGGTTACGGCACGCAATGCTTTCGGCACAATACGGCTCATTTTATAAAGGTAGCAATGATAAGCCCGACGAATGTTAGCGTTTGGAAGGACGTAGCATTGGTGATGAAGCCTACAGACCCAGGTCCACCAGAGGCCGAGATTTGGCCGACTAACGTAGCGTCGGTATTATTAGAAGAACAGAGCAGT
>JAABUS010004379.1_pt1 | contig 20447 bp, 19 predicted proteins | sample 5560161 | NCBI WGS metagenome assembly JAABUS01 (sample SAMN10711885, study PRJNA513376) | rock metagenome | isolation source: Antarctica rocks | place: Antarctica: Victoria Land, Trio Nunatak nord | collected 2016-01-04 | reverse complement strand
TCCGGGTCGGTGTCGGGGAGCTGGCTCGGGATGCCGTTGAGGATCGGCCCAGCCTCTTGGCGTGCCACGTCGCTGTGTCCTTTCTCGCGGCCCGCGCTCGGTCCGAGCACGGGCTGGTCCGTCCATCCTCTACCCGCGGTGGGGCCGCGGGATAGCCGGGTCAGCCGACGGCCGGTATGCCGAGGCGCTGGCTCCCGCTGTAGACGGTCAGGCGCGGCGCGCGGACGAAGCCCACGAGGGTCAGTCCCACCTCGCACGCCAGCTCGACGGCGAGCGACGAGGGGGCGGAGACCGCCGCGAGCACGGGCACCCCCGCCATGTACGCCTTCTGGGTCAGCTCGAAGCTGGCCCGCCCGCTGACGACGAGGACGTGTCCGGTCAGGGGGAGCCGCTCGTCGCGAGCGGCCCAGCCGATGACCTTGTCCACGGCGTTGTGCCGGCCCACGTCCTCCCGGACGGCGAGCAGCGACCCGTCCCGGGTGAACAGGCCGGCCGCGTGCAGGCCTCCGGTGCGGTCGAAGACCTTCTGGTGCTCCCGCAGCAGGTCGGGCAGGCCGGCGAGGACGTGGGGGGCGATGACCATCGTGTCGGCACCCACGGCATACCGGCCCGACGTGCGGATCGCGTCGATGCTCGCCTTGCCGCACACCCCGCACGAGCTCGTCGTGTAGAAGCGCCGCGCCTGGTCCGGGGGCGGGGGTGCCACGCCGTCGCGGAGGGTGACGTCGACGACGTTGTAGGTGGGGGCGCCGCCCTCGTCGGCGTCGAGACAGTGCATGAGGTGGTGGACGTCGTCCGCGGCGCCGATGAGGCCCTCGGTGAGCAGGAAGCCGACGACGAGGTCGAAGTCGTCGCCCGGGGTCCGCATCGTCACCGACAGGGCGGTCTCGCCCACCCGGATCTCGAGCGGCTCCTCGACGGTGACGGTGTCCGGGCGAGTGCGCACCGTCGGGCGGTTGGGGTCGGTCACGTCGATCCGCAGCGCCGGCGTGCGCCTGGTCACCCGTCCCATGCCGTCACTGTAGGCCGTGCCAACTTGCATGTAAGCGCTTGCAGTGGATGCACTTGCGCTGTGAGCACCCCGTCCTCGCGGCGGCGGGGTGTCGGCGACGGGGACGGAGGGACGGATCGTGGGTGCGACCGCGGAGGCGGCGTCGGGGGCTGCGGCCCTCGTGAGACTCGGGTTCGCCGGGGGCCAGGTGGTCCAGGAGATGGGCTACGACGACGACGTGGACGGCGAGCTGCGCTTCGCCATCGAGGCGGCGACGGGCAACGACCTGGAGGACGAGGACTACGGCGACGTCGCTGACGCCGTGCTCATCTGGTTCCGAGCGGACGACGAGGACCTCGTCGACACCCTCGTCGACGCCCTGACCAACCTCGTCGACCGGGGGTTCCTCGTCCTGTGCACGCCCAAGGCGGGTCGGCCGGGGCACGTCCAGGCGAGCGAGATCGAGGAGGCAGCCGTCACGGCCGGCCTGCACCCGGCCGGCTCGGCGAACGTCGCCACCGCGTGGGGAGCCACCCGGCTGGTGTCGCCGCGAACCAAGCGCCGCTGACCGGCATACCGGCGGGTCCGCGGGCACTGGCAGACTTCGGGCATGACCTCCGCCCTCCGCGCACCCGTCGCCGTCGGCGAGCACGCGCCCGACTTCGCCCTGAAGAACCAGCACGGGGAGCTGGTGTCGCTCTCGGGCTTCGCCGGCTGCAAGAACGTCGTCATCGTCTTCTACCCGTTCGCCTTCTCCGGCATCTGCACCGGCGAGCTGCGTGAGATCCGGGACGGGCTCGAGGACTTCCAGGACGGTGACATCCAGGTGCTGGCGATCTCCTGCGACCCGATGTACGCGCTGCGCGCCTGGGCCGACGCCGAGGGCCACTTCTTCCCCCTGCTCAGCGACTTCTGGCCGCACGGTGAGGTGTCCCGCCGGTTCGGGGTCTTCTCCGAGGAGAACGGGGCCCCCCTCCGGGGCACGTTCCTCGTCGACACGCAGGGCCGGGTCCTGTGGAGCCTCGTCAACGGCCTCGGAGAGGCGCGCGACTTCGGCGGCTACCGTGAGGTGCTCGCCGGCCTGCGGGCGCGCCGGTAGCCTTGCCGGGCTGCCGGCGGCGCAGCGGGAGGGGCCCGTAGCTCAGTTGGCAGAGCACCGCGTTTACACCGCGGGTGTCGTCGGTTCGAACCCGGCCGGGCCCACCCACATAACCGTAGTTCAGAGGCTCGCAGAGCCTTCAGCCGACCGATCGCAGAGGCGAGATTCCGGCTCTAGTCCGCAGAAAGTCCGCAGCAATCTCGGCAGCCGCACGGCCGATGGCATCCAGACGGTCCGCGACGTCGTCGAGCTGGTCGGGGAATAGGTGCCCGTAGAGGTCGAGGGTCATCGAGGCCGTGGCGTGCCCGAGCATCTGCTGGACCACCTTCACGTTGCCCCCGGCCGCGATCGCCAGAGACGCCGCCGTATGCCGCAGCCCGTGCGGTGTCAGGTTCGGCTCACCGATCGCCTTCGCCGCTCGGGTGAAGGTGCGCCTGTTGAAGTTCCCGTTGCGGAGCACGCCGCCGCGGGTGCCCTCGAACACGAGATCGTCGAGACCCTTGCCCGCCACCGACGCCATGATCTGCTCGGCCAGGAACCGAGGCAGCGGGACCGTGCGCTCCTCGCCCGTCTTGGTCGTGTCGAAGATCAGGCGCCCGTTGTCCTCGGTCACCGAACGGGTGATGTGCATGCGACGCCGCAACGGGTCGACGTCGCGGACGCGCAGTGCAGCCATCTCGCCCCAGCGCAGACCCGTGTAGGCCAGGAACCGGACCACGAGGCCGTAGGGCTCACACTCGATCACAAGAGCCTCCACCTGATCCGCGGTCAGGAACCGTCGAGGCTTGGCGAGCTTGCGGGGGAGCCTCGCGCCCTTAGCTGGGTTGACCGCCAGCCTGCGGTCACGCACTGCCAGGTCCAGCATCTGCGAGAGGATGCCGTGGGCCCGTTGCACGCTCGAGGCACTGAGCCCACCGGCCATCAGCTCTGTGACCCACGCCTGCACCTCAGCATGCGAGACGTCCCGCAGCCGCGTCGACCCCCACCGCGGCACGACGTAGTTCCGCACAATGCCCTCGACCCGAGTGCGCCCGGTTGCCTTGAGGTGAACCTGCCCGGCAAGCCACGTCGCGGACCAGTCCGCCAAGGTGACCCGCGACGTCCTGGGGTCCGTGTAGGTGCCAGTGACCACGGCGCTGCTGACGTCGTCTAGCCATCGCTGAGCGTGTGTCTTGCGGGCGAAGTGCCGGGCGTGCTCCCGACCGGCCTCGTCCCGGTAACGCGCTCGCCACTGGCCGTTGTCGCGTTTCTTGATGCTTGCCATGGTGGCTCCCTTACCGCTTCGGGGATCGTGTCTGAGTCTTGGTTCGTGCAGCGCTGCGGGGTGCCGACGCTGTGGCACGTGCAGGCTTGGCGGTTCGCGCTGGGGGTGGAAGCAGCCCAGCCTGCCTGGCTCGCTTCACGTAGAGCGACGCAGTCGAGGGCGCGAGGCCGTAGTGGTCAGCGACAGCCTTGGTGGGTGCTCCGGTAGTGTCGGCAAGCCAGATCCTTGCCACCTCTTGGTTGACGCCTGGGGTGATCTTGCGACGGTTCTGGGACCGGAGGCCACGCAGAGTCTTGCGCTTGTCTCGTTCCATCGACTCAAGGCTCATTAACTCGACGGGAGAAGCTGCATCTTCCACGACGGCGACCCCGCGATTGGTGACGTGGAGCCACGCCTGCTCCAGGGCGTCCTCAAGGTGGACGTAGCGCAGATCGGTGGACCGCACCTCTCGTGAAGGCTCTCGCTGGATGGCGTGGAACGCCATGATCCGGGGCACCAAGTCTTGCAGGGAGTACTCGCACTCCATGACGAAGTATGGCGCTGTCACATCGGAAGGCATCTCCACGTAGGTGAACTCCCTAGGGCTCCAGCTGCCGTCATCATTCCTGACTCCCTCGCCGCCGAACATCTGATACTCCACATGGGCCATCCCGCCTCGCACGGGCCACGAAATCCTCATCGGGTCGGGCCACTGTTTCCATTCGCTTCGCATCTGGTCTCCAACCAACCGGCGCCTCTGTTAGAGACAACATAGACCCCTACGTGCCGTACAGTCAATAGCAACTACCAAGAAGGAGTTGCAATGACAGTTGAGTACATGACCACCACAGAAGTGGCGGAGCTGTGTAGGACGTCCCCCGAGACCGTGCGGTTCTGGCGTCACGTGGGCAAGGGCCCGCAGTCGTTCAAGGTCGGTAGACGAGTGCTTTATCCGACCGTGGAGGTGCAGCGGTGGCTCACCGGCCTCCTGAGTCGGGAAGAACGCGAGACGTGAGCATGCTCGACTACGCCTTGGAGCTAGCCGCCTGCGGCTGGGAAGTGCTGCCACTCAACGGAAAGGTCCCGCGCACCTTGCACGGTGTCAACGACGCCACAGTCGACCATGAGCAGATCCAAGGGTGGTGGAGCCGCTGGCCGACAGCGAATATCGGCGCTCAGGTTCCTCACGCGCTGATCGTCTTCGACATCGACCCAAGAAGCGGCGGCCTCGATGGCTGGCAACGGCTCACCGAGAATCATGCTGTGCCGGAGACACTGACCGTCGTCAGTGGCCGTGAGGATGGAGGCAACCACCGATACTTCGTTCGTCCACCGGGGCAGATCATGTCTGCGAAGGTGCCCAGGGGCATCGACCTCAAGAGGTCCGGGTACATGGTGATGCCGCCGAGTCTTCATCCGGTCACCGGAAGGCCGTACATATGGCACGACGTTCTCCCCGCGCCGCTGCCGATGTGGCTACGCGAGGTTCTGCGCCCCGACCCGCCAGGGACTCGAAACCCATTTTCTCGCCTCAGGTCTGACGGCCGAGGGCTCGTTGACTTCGTGGCACGCCAGGACGACGGTAATCGCAACGACGGGCTGTACTGGGCAGCCAGCCGAGCCTTTGACTCGGGCGTGCTCGACAAGATTGGACCCGACCTAATCGCGGCAGCCGTGGCGACGGGTGTAGAGCGCCAGGCTGCCGAGCGCACCGTCCTTAGTGCATGCAAGGGGGCGTGCTAGCCCGTGCCGTATAACCTGCGTGACCTTCCAGCGACCACAACGGGCCCCGCCGAGATGCTCGATGACATCGAGGCCGCGGTACGCCGCTACTGCGTCCTGCCAAACGAGCATGCTTACGTTGCAGTGGTCCTGTGGGCCACGACAACACATGTGCTCAACGCTTTTGACTATGCCCCGCGGCTCGTCGCCCGCTCGGCAGAGAAGCGCAGCGGCAAGTCCCGACTGGGGGAGGTCCTGGCCGGACTCGTCCACGATCCGCTGCGCACCGTCAACGCCTCCGTGCCGTACATCTTCCGCAGCCTCGATAAAACCAAGCCGCCGACGATCCTGCTGGACGAAGCAGACGCGATCTTCAGCACCAAGGTCAAGTCCGAGAAAAGCGAAGATCTCAGGGGTCTGCTCAACGCCGGTCACCAACGGGGCCTGACATACGGGCGCATCGTTGGCCCCACGCACGTCCCAACCGACTTCCCAACGTTCGCTATGGCGTTCGTTGCCGGAATCGGGAGGATGCCGGACACCATCGAGGACCGGGCCGTCGTCCTGCGGATGCGTAGACGCAAGCGTGAAGAGCTCATTCAACCGTTCCGGCAACGGCGGGACAACCCGCTTCTGTTCACGTTGCGCGACCGGCTGACCGATTGGGCAGCCACCAACCAGGACCAGCTCGACGGGGCTGAACCGGATATCCCGGTAGGCGTCGAAGACCGCGCTGCTGACACGTGGGAACCTATGCTTGCTGTGGCCGAGCTGGTCGGCGGCCACTGGCCCGCCCGAGCTCGAGCGGCCTGCCTGGCCATGGTCAGCGAGAGTGACGAGGACGACGCCGATCAGTCGATGGGCATACACCTGCTTTCAGATATCCAGGACGTGTTCGGGAGCATGAGCGTCTCGTTCATGAAGTCAGAGGTTCTCTGCCGCCAACTGGGGGGGATCGGAGAGGCGCCTTGGCAAGACATCGAACTCAATCCGTCCAAGCTTGGTCGCCGACTCTCCGAGTACGCTATCAAGGCGAGGCACAACACCGCTGGCACCGAGCGCGGATACAGGCGTGAGGACTTCCTCGACGCATGGTCCCGCTACCTACCTGACCCCGACCCTGACACCTTCGACGAAATGGCGTCCGAAGGCGTCAGAAGCCGCGCATAGCCCACTGACCTGCACAAACGGTGTGACACCCTTGGAGGGGTCTGACGCCTTGAAGGTGTCAGACAGTTCTAAGGTGTCAGAGCAAGACCCCAGGTCGGAGGCCGTCTGGACCCCTTCTGACACCTTCGGACGCCCGAGCCGCCCCGAGGTCGAGGACAAGGCCTTGCCACAGCCTTCGAGATCAACCGGGAAGCCCGAGGCGACAACGATGGGTCCACGCTGATGAAGCTCGCCAGGTGCACCAGGACCAATGGCTTTGGTGCTGCGGGAACCGCCAGAATAGTCATCCGGCGCTCATCCCTCATCGAGGACCGGGTTGGTTGATGGCATCACGGCCCCGGTGGTGGGGCCACAGCAGGCGGTTGGCGATCGGTTAGACAAGATGCTTACAGCGTGGCCCGAGAGACGTTGACAACGCCTGCGATGGTTGCGATGCCGTGTTCCCCGGTCGCATACATGGCCTTGGCCACCGCGATCTTCTCGGGCGTCGTCACCGTGGGCCTGCCGCCTGTCCTTCCACGAGCCCGTGCAGCAACAAGGCCAGCCATGGTCCGCTCGCGGATGATGTCCTTCTCGAATTCCGCAAGAGGGAACGTGAGCTTGCCGCCGGGACGTCGAGGTGTCGATGCTTTCGGTCAGACTCCGGAACGCCACCCCCCGGGACTCAGGTCGGCATCGGTGTCGATCAGGTGGCGCAGTGAGCGGCCAAGCCGGTCAAGTCTCCAGACCGTCACGCTGTCACCCCCTTGGTTGGGGGCTCTCGGCACCTTCACTGCTGTACTTCTGCGCTTGCAGGTACCTGGCCACTCTGACGTGCTGGGTGCTATGTCCGTTCGACGGCTCCGGCCCAGACCCAGGCCTCGAGGACGTGCGGTGGGATTCCCCAGCGGACCTTGACGGCGCGTCGGGTCCAGGCGATCGCGTGCCCCGTGACGAGCTCCTCCACGCCGTCTCCCACAGGATCCAGGCACGGACCGCCGCTGGGTGGGCCGCGGTAGTGATGTCGAGGCGGGTCAGCTGCTCGCTCGTCAGGGAGCGAGGCTGCCGCAGTCCCACGCGCCGGACATCGGTCATAACCCGGGAGTATCGAACAAGCGTCCGAGGGCGAGGTGATCCTCTCGGCGGACCTCTTCCAGATCGACCCCCCCGGGCCGTCGCGGCACACTGCCAGGACCCGGCCCTTCTCGAGCTTCTCGCGCCAGGCCAGGACTTCCACACCGACGTCGCGACACGGGTTCTCGGCGACCGGTCGCGTCGGGATGTCGCGAAGAAGCTGAACAACAGCGTCAACTACGGCGTCGGAGCCGACACACTCCACGACACCACCGGGCTCCCGCTGCAGGAGTGCCTCGACTACCTGGCCGGCATGAAGGAGCGGTTCCCGCAGTGGGCGCAGTGGACCCGGAACGTGGCCGACGACGCGCGCGCGGGACTCCTCCTTAACAGGCTCTTCGCCGATGAGTGTGGGGTGAGCGCGACGCGCCGGGTGGCTGGTTGAGTTCGGGGTGGGTCGAGGTCCCCGAGGATCAGAGGACTTCTACCTCTCCTGATCGCGAGGACCTCGACGATGGCCGAGCCTACGTTGTGCTGCCGTGCTCTGGGCGGCTACTGCGACCGTTGTGACCTGCTCGTTGGCCTGGACGGGCTGCACGTTGTCGCGGTCGAGCGCGATTCTGGCGACCGGTTGACGGTCACGGTCGAGTCGGCGCCGGAGCCGATGGGTTGTCGCTCGTGCGGGGTCGTCGCGCGCGGCCACGGCCGCGTCGGGGTGGGGTTGGTCGATGCGCCGGCGACGGGATCGGGAACTTCAAGTGCGCGATCATGAACGACGCGACCTGCCCGCCCACCTGAAGGTTCGGCACGTAACCATTGAGATAGATCCGGTCCAGACAGCGGATGTCGAGCCGGACGTGGCCCTCCAGAAGGTCACCAACCGTGACCGAGTGCACAGGCGAAGATCCCATCGCCCCAGCATGCGCCGGCCTGACCCCCCCGAGCCAGCCACGCACTCGGCGGTCAGAGCCGAAGCCTCACTGTTGGTGTGTCTCCAAAATAGTTAATCGTTTTTGGTGGGCTGGGTGCATGAACACAAGGCAGCCGCCCCGTTGGTCACGTCCTCTGGGTCAGTTTGAGTCATTGATGGTGCTGGCCCGGTCCTCGACTGCGGCCCATCGGCAGGTGACAGGGCCAGGGTGTTGTTGATGGCTGCCGACGGTGTGGGCCAACTCCCACATCGCCACGACCGTAGGGGTCGGTTGGAGCAGCTGTGGGACCTCACCCTGGCCCACGAGGACCCCGACGCCACGCTGATCCTCACCGCCCGGAGGATGGACCTCGCCCAGACCGCCAGACACCGTGTCTACATGGGCGCAAAATGGGCTTGTACGACTTGTAGGGCCTCCCGGTGACAGGTGGTGGCCAGCGCGCCAGGGCCCACTACACCGAGCCCTATCTTCGTCGTCCCGCGGGTCTCGAGCGAGCTGCGCGACTGCTACCCGCTCAAGAGGGTCACCCCAGACGTCATTGCCAGCGACGCCACCTTCACCGCGGCGGACCAGCGGGGTGCTCTTCGCCGTCATCTCGTCCGCCATGTTCATGGCCTGGCAAGCAACCCGTCGGTGGACGACTCAAGTCGAACCTTCGGTTCTCCAACACCATCGTCTGGAACAACATGCCACACTGCCAGAACTCGATGGGCCCAGGCGCAGTGACATCATCGCCGCCGGCAAGACCTTGGAAGTCGCGCGTGACACCCCGGACTGGCAGAGCATGGGCGTCGTCCCCTCTGTCACGGCAGGCGGCGAAGCCAGACTGACGATCCGCTCGTCCTTCCAAACGTGCAAGGCCGTCGCGGAGGCTCTTACAACAAAGGTCGGGCTCTGACAATCCCGGCCTAAATCAGGCGGACTACGCAAACCGGCCGATTGCGTCGGTCATCACCAATAGGGTTCGAGGCAACTACGAACAGAGGGAAAAGTAGTGGCGACATCAGAGCAGTTCATCGTTGACAACACCGCAGAGGACTGGAAGGCGCTCCAGTACGTCCGCGAGTGGTGCGACATCAGCGCAGCGATTGACATCGCCACGGGGCACTTCGAGGTTGGAGCCTTCCTCGCGCTCGACGGCGCGTGGCAAAAAGTGGAAAGGATCCGTCTGCTCATCGGTGGGGAGACCAGCCGCACCACCGCGGATGCCATCGCCACCGCCCTCGACACATCCATCGTGGTCGAGCGGCAGACCGGCGACACGTTCCTCACCGGCATCGAGGCAGTGGTCGACGGCATCCGGAGCGGCAAGATCGAGATCCGCGTCTACAAGCCGAAGAAGTTCCACGCGAAGGCATACATCACCCACAGCAAGCTGAAGGTGGTGGGCTCGGCCGCGCTTGTCGGTTCCTCCAACTTCACGCGTCCCGGACTCACGCAGAACGTTGAGCTTAACGTGAAGTTCCAGGGACCCGAGGTTGCCGACCTGCAGGAGTGGTACGAGCAGCACTGGGACGAGGCCACCCCGGTGAACGACGAGCTGCTCTCGGTCTTGGACCACAACGCACGAGAGTTCACCCCGTTCGAGGTGTACGCCAAGGCTCTCCACGCGCTGACCGCGAACGTTGACCCCACCGACAAGAGCTGGGAGGAGTCCGAGTCGGTCATCTACCCGATCCTCGCGCCATACCAGCAGGAGGGGTTCCACGCGCTGATTGAGATGTCGCGCCGCTGGAACGGGGGCTTCCTCACCGACGGTGTCGGTCTCGGCAAGACGTTCGTCGGGCTCATGCTCACGGAGTACTACGCCGTGCGACACCGCAAGAACGTGCTCATCATGGCGACCAAGACCGGCCAGGACGCGGTCTGGAACCCTGAGCTGAAGGAAAAGCTGCCGGAGCTGTTTGGTCAGTTCTCGAACGTCCTGGTGCGGGCGCACACGGATCTCACGACGAACAAGGGTCTGGCGGAGATCGAGCACTTGGCCAAGCGCGCCGACGTCATCATCATCGACGAGGCCCACAACTTTCGGAACCACGGCAAGACGCCGACCGAGGAGAATCCATGGGGTTCTCGCTGGTGGCGTATGCACGAGATTTGCAAGGGCAAGACCGTGTACCTGTTGACCGCGACGCCGATCAACAACACGTTCTTCGACCTCGTCCACCAGGCGGAGCTCTTCACCGGTGTCGAATCCGACGGCCATTTCGCGAGCATCGGGATCAACAGCCTGCGCAAGTACACGGTCGAATTGGAGAAGCCGTTCAAGGGCGGCGTCCCCGACCACGCCGCCATCGCAGCACTGATGGCTAAGGACAAGTTGTTCGGGTCGATCATCCACCAGAACAGTCGCAAGTACGCTGTGGAGAGCTCAAAGGTCGCTGGCGGCTCCGAAGTGGTCTTCCCTGAGACGCAAGTGCCCCGCGTCGTCGAGTACGACTTCGGGACGCTCTACTCCCCTCTGTTCACCGAGCTGCAGAACGCCTTCAGCCGCGCCACGCCGTTGTTCGTGTTGCCGATGTACTACCCCTTGGCGTTCTCGAACGACAAGGACATCGACACAGTCGCGGAGAACCGGCAGCGCCAGGTCGTCGCCCTCATCCGCACCATCTTCCTCAAACGGTTCGAGTCCAGTCTCGCCGCGTTCGCCGGGTCGTGCCTCGACCTGTCGGCAAAGGTGCTCCACTGGCTCGATGTCAACACCAAGATCGACCCCGACCAGGAGAGTCGCCTCACCGCATGGCGTTCTGCCAAGGGTCCAACGCTGCAGGCAATACACGACCGTTACCGCTCGACGCTCGAAGAGGTATGGCACGCTGAGGACCTCACCGAGGAGGAGCTCAACGAGCTCGAATACAACCTCGTTAAAGGCGACTACAAGCTTACGGAAATGATCGATGCTGCCTTTGAGGACCTCGACCAGCTTCATCGATTCATGGACCTTATCCTCGCTGGGGCTGGCGTCGACGACAAGTACCTCCGGCTTCGGGACCTCTTGATCTCAACGCCGAAGGATCCCAGGACCGGGAAGGCCTCCGCGCCGAATCTCGACAAGAGCGTCTTCACTCCGGAATTCCGCACCCAGCAGGTCATCGTGTTCACCGAGTTCGCCGACACGGCCCGCTACTTAGAAGAGCGGTTGAAGAAGGACAGCTTGGTCGACGTCGACCGAATCGATGGCACACGGGGCAACGACCGCTATGCGATGATCAAGCGGTTCGCGCCCTTTTACAACAAGGTGTCGGCCGAGGATCGCAAGAACCTCGCACCGCTTCGCGTCTTGGTCTCGACCGACGTGCTCAGCGAAGGTGTGAACCTCCAGGACGGCACGCTGCTCGTCAACTACGACATCCACTGGAACCCGGTGCGTCTGATGCAGCGCATCGGTCGCGTCGATCGGCGCATGAACCCGGCGATCGAGGCCGAACTCGTCAGGGAAAAGCCCTCCACGAAGAAGTCTCGTGGTCACATCCAGGTTCGCAACTTCCTGCCTCCGGCCGATATCGAGGCGCTGCTCACGCTCTACAACCGTGTCCAGAACAAGACCCTGATGATCTCGACGACCCTGGGCATTCCTGGCGGCAAGCTCTTCGATGAGACCGACATCTTCGATGACGTGAAGGTGTTCCAAGCGTTTAAGGACGGATACAACGGTGACATCGCCCCCATCGAGGAGCTCCGGCTTAAGTGGCTGAACTTGACCAAGGAGAATCCCGGGTTGGACGAGCTGGTAGACCGTCTGCCTGACGGCATCTCCGTCGCAAAGTCAGGTAAACCGTCCGGTGTCTTCATCTGCCGCCGCTTGCCGGTGCTCACCAAGGCGCATGACGACGACGCCGACCCTGACTGGACCATCGAGCCCGGCAAGGTTGAGTGGGCGCTGCGCACTGCTGACGGCGTCGAGCGCACGCCTCTCACCATCGACGCCGCGATCGGAGCCGAGCCCGTGGCCAAGGCTCAGTCGTTCAGCGAGCGCTCCAAGCTCCAGGCCACCCTGCGCGGGTTCGAGCGCGACGAGACCAAGCGTCTCCGCAGGGAGACGCAGCTGCCACTCGACGCTCCTGCCCCGAAGACCCTGTGCTGGATGGAGGTCCTATGAGCGCCAACGAGGTTCGCATCCGGCAGCTGCTCCAGGCGGCCCCGAGGTCGGCGGATCATCTGCTCGACCTCCTGCTGAACGGTCTCGACTGGCCGATCCCCGACGACCTTTTCTGGGGCGACATTCAACTGGACTGGGATCCGGAGGAGCTCCACCTCGATCCGGAGAAGGTCGCCAAGCTCAAGCAGATCTCGCAGATCCCACCTTTGACGAAGAATCAGAAGTTCGGCGTCTTCGTGCTCGACTTCGAAGGCGGTCGCCTGCCGGTCGGAGCCATCCGCCGCCTCGTCCAACGACTCGTCAGGAATGAGCGCGCCCGCAAGGGCAGCGGCACTCACGCGCAGTGGGCGCTGAACGACCTGCTGTTCTTCTGCCTCTCCAAGGGCCAGGAGAAGCTTCTGCACGTCGTCAACTTTCGCGAGAAGGACGGCAAGCGCGTGCTGCGGGTCATGTCCTGGAGCGACCAGCTCACGAAGACCCGTCTCGATTTGCTCGTGCGGCGCGGCGTCCCAGATCTGTTCTGGTCGCCAATCGACGGGCCCAAGATCGTTATCAACCCCGACTTTGGGAAGGGCTTCCACGGCTATCGCGAGGGTATCAAGTCCGCCGCCGCGCTCTCCCGTCGCATGGCCGAGGTCGCACAGGATGTGCGTGACGAGGTCCGTGCGCTCTACGACGTTGAGACCGAGGGTGGCCCGATACGCGCGCTGTTCAACGACGTCCGCGACCAGCTCCTCAGCAACCTGACCGCTGCGCGATTCGCCGACGTCTACGCCCAGACGATGGTTTACGGGCTCCTGACTGCACGGATCGCGCACCCCGAGGCGTTCAAGGTCGAGCAATCGGTCTCGGCGCTCAAGTTCGACAACGAGTTCCTCGACGCCATCTACTCGCGCTTCCGCGACGACTCGGACGGCATCATCGACGTCGACGAGCTCGGCCTCAACGAGCTGGCGGAGGTGTTGGCCGCCACCGACGTGGACGAGCTGCTCGCCGACTTCGGCGCCGACAATCAGCGCGACGACCCGGTCGTCTACTTCTACGAGGAGTTCCTCGCCCAGTACGACCCGGACCAGCGCCGCGACCTCGGCGCCTTCTACACGCCGCTTCCCGTGGTCCGCTACATCGTCAAGACCGTCGACGACGCCCTCAAGTCTTTCGGGCTCCCTCTCGGTGTCGCCGATTCGACCACCTGGGGCGAGTACGTCGAGGCGCACAACGAGATCGAAATCCCGAAGCGAGCAAACCCCGAAGACCCGGTCGTCTCGATGTTCGATCCTGCCAATGGCACCGGCACCTTCTTGGTCGAGTGGATTAGGCAAGCGAGGCGGAACGCCGGCGAAGCGGGCGAGGCTGCCGCGCTGGCGCACGCGTCCGCCTGTGAAATCTCACTCGCATCGTACGCCGTCAGCCACCTGAAGGTCTCCCTCGACATCTCAGAGGGGCTTCGCGAGCAGTCACGCCTGCCGATCTACTTGGGCGACACCCTCGGCGCAAAGCGCGCGAATGTCATCGACGAGCTCGCCGACCCGATCAGCACGGAAGGCGCGCGCGCCGACGAAGTCAAGTTCGACTGGAACCACAACGTCCTGATCGGCAACCCGCCCTATGACCGCGTTGAGAGCAAGGGAACGGGCGGGTTCGTGACCTCGCTGCAGGACGGGTCGTCACAGTCGCTCTTCGACGACATCTATCAGCCGGCCGTCAAGAATACGAACTTCGCCCATATGGCCAGCATTTACAACCTATACGTCTACTTCTGGCGCTGGGCAATCTGGAAGGTCTTCCAGGAAAATGCCGGCCCGGCGGTCGTCTCGATGATCACCGCATCGTCGTGGCTCGACGGTCCAGGTTTCGTGGGCCTCCGGGCGCTAGCTCGTGACGTCGCAGATGAAATATCGATCGTAGATCTTGGCGGCGAGAATAAGGGAGCACGCAAGGAACAGAACGTCTTTGACATTGAATCACCCGTGGCCATCGTGACTTTGATTCGCCACGGGGTGACGGCAACCCAGACGTGCCGGACCCGCTACGTGCGCGTGCGGGGGACGCGTGCCGAGAAGTTGAACTGGCTGACCCGAGCAGTAACTCACCCGCCCCAATGGACTGAGGTCCAGGGAGATCGCTACGAGACCCTCGTTCCGGGCACAGGCGGCGCAGGTTGGGAGTCTTACCCGCGATTGATTGACCTTCTCCCGTGGCAACAGCCTGGCTGCAAGTACGGGCGGACATGGCCCATCGGCACCAGCCCCACTGTCCTCTCCGCCCGCTGGGAGGACCTACTTCGAGACGAAGACCCGGACACCCGCGCTCGAAAGTTCGTGACTCCATCCGCCGGGCGAAACGTGTTGACCAAGGTGTCGGGCTTACCCATTATCCGAGAGTTGCCTGCGGGAAGTCCGAGCCGATCAATTGTGCGATATGGCTTCCGCTCATTCGACCGTCAGTGGGCGTTCGAAGATCCGCGGCTTGCGAAGACTGAGAGCCCGTCCCTGTGGGCTTCTATGTCGGAGACCCAGATCTTCATGAGTTCACAGATCACAGAGACTCTGGGCACCGGCGCGGCAGCAACTATATCAGCATACGTGCCAGACCTCCATCACTTTGCCGGCCGCGGCGGAAAGGACATCATCCCGCTTTACCGTGATGCGCAGGGTACGCCGAACGTCGATCCCAAACTACGCCTTCTCGTGACAGAACGACACCGTTCGACGGACGGCAACGCGGTTGAACTTACAGTTGAACGGCTGTTCGCCTACGTCTTCGGGATCCTCGCTGGGACCGACTACACAACGCGATTTCACGACGCTCTGGAAACGCAAGGACCACGCGTGCCGCTCACGGCCGACTCGACGCTGTTCGAGGCGATGGTTCGGCACGGCGAACAGCTGCTGTGGTTGCAGACCTTCGGCGAGCGGCTCGCCGAAGGCCGCGGTGAGTTGCCCCTCGACGGCATCGCCTGGAAGCAGCAGCCGACGCGGCCACCAGCGGATAGGAAGGATGTCTCGTTCGACGAGACCACTCAGGAACTGCGCATCGCGGATGGTCTGCTCGCCGGAGTGCCGCCCGAGGCGTACGCCTTCGAGGTTAGTGGAATGGCGGTAATCCCCAAGTGGCTTGGCTACCGCATGGCCAAGCCGGTCGGCAAGGCCGCGTCGAGCAAATCGTCGCTAGACAAGATTCACCCGACAAGCTGGTTGCCCGCTTGGAGTCAGGAACTAGTCGAGATTGTCGCTGTCTTGCGCGAGAGCCTCGTCATGGTTCCCACTGGCGCCGCCCTCCTCGACGAGATCATCGCTGGCGCACTCATTACTAGCGACGAACTCCCGCCCGTACCGGACGCGCTCCGCAAACCGCCGTCGGTTAAGGCGCGGCGGCACGACGACGTAGCGACGCTCTTCTCGGACACGAAGCCAGGCACCGACACTGGCCAGGAGCTGTTCTGATGGCCTTCAAGCCGAACCTCTCCGTCAAAGAGTGCCTCGACCACCTCGCCACACGGCTGGACCCAATCATCGCCTCGCGGCTCTCAGGTGACCTCGGCGGCCACCCTTGGACTGTCGTGCTTGACATCCTCGACCAGAAGAAGGGCTTCGCAAGCGGCTACAAGCATTGGACCTACGACCTCCAGGCCCAGCTCCGCATGCTCACCGAGCGGCTCGGCGATTTTCGGTTATCTGTTCGATGACAACCAGAGAACCGTCAGCACCCTCGGCAATGAACTGCGCATCGTGCGCAAGCAGTCGGCGCACATGCAACGGGTTCTCCGCCGAGGAAGGCTTCCGCGCAAACGACTTCTGCGTCCGGCTGTTGGAGCACTTCGGTGACGCCGACGGGCTGAAAGAAGCGAAGCGGATTCGGCACGAAGCCCTTGTCGCGCTCGCTGCGGTGGAAGGGCGTAACGGAGCAGGTCGCTGCCGCGCGGCCGAGCCACCTGACGCCGAGGAGAGCAAGTTTGCAACGGCGACCGCGGCGGATGACGAGCCCGAACTGGTGTCGCCGGACCCCGTCATGCTTGTCCGTGAGCCAAGCGTCATCGGCGACAAGCGTTTGGAGTTCGAACCCTGGACGGTGGTTCAGGTCGGCGGTGTCGACGTCCTCGATGACCTCCCTAAGAAGGCCGCGAAGGAGAGGGTTCGCGCCGTTGCCGTCGAGATCCCGACCTACCAGGGTCCCAGCCACCTCGATCGACTCGTTCAGAGAACCGCACAGTCATTTGGCTTGCAGCGGGTGCGGACAGGCCGTGAGAAGAAGCTCGCCTACCAGATCCAGCAGGCGGCGCTCTTCGTCGATGCGGACAGTTTGTGTGGCCCCGCGAGATCGACCCGGGTGTCTGGCCCGAGTTCCGACCGAACGACAGCGCCGCGGAGCGCCCGTTCGTGCACATCAGCCCCGTCGAGATCGCGAATGCCGCACGCTTCGTCGTGGCCAGGAGCCCCAGCATCACTGATGCCGAACTCGACGTCGCCGCGCTCCAGACTTTCGGTCGCAAGCGCCGCACAAAGCAGATCGCCGCACATCTGGCGAGGGCGAAGGGGCACCTATGAGCGTCCTGTATCGCGCCCTGTGGACGGACCCCATGCAGGACGACGTCGCCAAGCATCTCGACGATCTCAAGTTGCGATGTGCCGCATGGGCCACCGAGTCAGCCGAGCCCGAGCCCCTCCTCGAGGGCAAGGCGGAGTTGAGCTTGAGCCTGGGTCGCCGGCGACAAATCGATCACCGCGCCCTGGTCGACGAGGCCGGTCGCCAAGGGTTCGAGCTCGTCACCCGGGATCAGAAGGACGGCGAGGCGACCGTCTGGGCGGCCGTGATCCGCGTCGTTGCCGATGCCGCTGGCGTTCACTCGCTCATAGAGAACCGGATGGAATCCGACGATCTCGCGATTCGAGCAGCCGTCGGCCGCCCGAAGGTCGTGCATTGCGGTCCTTGCGTTGATCGTGGGCATCCGGACTTTCCTCAGCTTCTCGCTCGAGCTGGAGATCACCGGGCGATGGCCGTGGCAGGAGCGCACGTCCGAACCGCCCACCCCGGGAGGCGATTAGTTCTGTTCAAGAGCGCTACCCATTAGTTCAGACCCGAACGTTCGACGCGACTACGTCATGGTCAGCGAGCACGACTCACAGACGTTCATCAAGGTGGCCCTACTTCCGGTGTGGTGATCCCAAGTGCCTGGGGTACGTCAGCAGGCTGGCCCTCGTGACGCTGAAGGCGCATGACTCGTGTCGGGTACTTTCTGGAACTTCAAATGGCGCGACACGAAGACCCGGCTCGGCTCGACCGCTCGCCCGCGCCGATGAAACCAGAGCGTGATCCACCACTCAGATGTACCTCGCCGCCAGTCCGCGCGACGAGCGCACCGGGGCTGAGCGAGCACCCGATCCCCGGCATGAGCGCTCACTCGACCTGCGGCATGTGCGTGCGTCTGGTCAGCTCCACCTATGCATCACCAGCCGGCCATATCCAATCAGCCGATGGGCGCAGGTCCACGACGCCAACGCCCCGGTTCCCGCTGCCGGGCTGGCGCGACTATCTCCTGAAGGACCAACGGCACCTCGCCAGCCGCAGCACGGCGGACAAGGAGGTTTACGTCGGTGTGGAGATCCCTGCCCGAAAGGGCCTCTACCGTGCCCTCGGCGGGCTGGCCGGGTCGATCTCAGACCGCGAGGTTGCCTCCTTGGCCGACCGGAGCCGCGGAACGCTCGACCCCTACGTTCGGGAGAACGTCACAGCAGGCTCGACGGTCTACACCGACGCTCTCAACTCGTACTCGCACTTAGGCGATGCCTACGCCCACGAGACGATCGACCACGCCGAGAAGTACGTCGACGGCCACATCCACACGGACGGCATCGAGAACTTCTGGAGCCTGCTCAAGCGCGGTCTGATCGGCACGTACATCAGCGTTGAGCCGTACCATTTGTTTCGCTACCTCGATGAGCGCATGTCCGCCTCAACCACCGCGAGCAGTCTGACCTAGCCCGTTTCGCCGGCGTTCTCAGCGCGGTGTCCGGGCGTCGGTTGACTTGGGTCGAGGTCACCGGTAGGTAGCCCGATGGGTTTGGTTGCCTGGTCGAGTTGGTTGCCAGAGGACTGAAATTGGGCCAAGGGAACTCGCCCAAGTTGCACCGCGGGGGGTAATGGGCGGTACGCTGGGCCTAGGAAAGGAGACCAGTAAAATGCCTGTGAAGGATTCGCTGACGATCACCCTCGAAGGTGAAGTTACCCTTCAAGTTTTTACCCGCACGCTCGTTTCTTTACAGGACCTAATCAACGCCATCAGCCACGAAGTTGCGGGGAAAGCGGATATTCGGTGGGTTATAACTGGCCTGGAATCCGGAAGCACGACCGCGACCATGCGCGGGATCGAAAGAAGCGCAAACCAGTTCCCTGTTACGCGTGTAATCGAGGCATATGAAGAAGTCGGGGAGTCCCTGCAATCGAACCGGCCGCCGCCTGAACGCCTAGGCGCGGCGGTTGCCCTGAGGGTCGCCGACTTCAAGCGGGTAGTTACCTCCCATGTGACCGATGTCCGCATGGAAACCGAGGACTTTGACGCGATTCTCAAGGTCGACCATCTGTCGCCGGTCACTCCAATCGGTGAACCGATGCGCCTCGTCGAAAAGCCGAACTGGTCCTACGGATCCGTGAGAGGCCGAGTGCAGGCAGCTTCTAGCCGTGGCCAGCTTCGCTTCACGCTGTACGAGTCCGTCAATGATCGGGCAGTCTCGTGCTACCTGGGAGAGCATCAGGACGCGCTCATTACTGAGAACTGGGGGCGGTCGGTGTACGTATCGGGGCGAGTGACCCGAGACCCTGACACTGGTCGTCCGCTTGCGATCCGCCGCATCACCGAGATGGTCCCCGTTCCGGAGTTCGAGCCTGGTTCATGGCGTGACGCGAAGGGCGCATACGGATGGCGTGACGGTGACCCGCTCCCTGAGAGGGTTATCAGAGAGTCACGCGATGCCTGAGACCGAGGAACTATATTGGGACTCGAACGTATTCCTCACATACATCAACGGCGGTCCGCCTGACCGTGTCGCTGAAGTTGAGCCAATTCTTGACGCAGCCGATGGGAAGCGGTTGAGAATCCTTACCTCGACTCTGACGATTGCCGAAGTCGCTTATGCAAAGCACGAAATCGACACACACCAACTCGAAGTGGATGTCGAAAAGAAGATCGACGCGCTTTGGAGCGGCCACCCCGGTATTACGTTCATCGAGATGCACTCTCGCATTGCCCTCGACGCTCGGAATCTTATCCGGTCCGCGGTGTCACAGCGGATCGCTCGGCCATCCGGGGCTGATGCTGTGCACTTGGCGTCGGCCAGGACGCTCGGAGTCAAGGTTTTCCATACCTATGACCACCTGACGCAGTATGAGCCTCTCGTTGGATTCACAATTGAGGAACCGACTGCCTCGCAGCCTTACCTCTCGCCGCCTGGGGAACCGTCCAGGTAGCATGGTGAACATGTCCGACCGAACAGACCGGGACGCCAAGGCCGAGGAACCTGCCTCATCGAAGCCGTTCGACCGCTTCGAGTCGCTGACGCGCCGCCTGCTGAAGGTGTCCAAGGATGAGATCCGCGCGGCTGAGGCACGCGAGCGAGACAAGCGCCGCACCGCCTGAGTCCCTTGCGTTCACTCCTCAAGGGTTAGCCCGAACCAACCTCATCAAGAGACAACTGTTCAGCCGTCGGCTGTCGCCGGCGGGCCGCAGCGATGTACGGCAACGTCGCCGGAGGCATCTTCGGTCCTCTCCCGGTCATCGATGTCGGCCGGCGAATGTGCGGTGCGCGAACTTAACAAGCAACCCAATTCGTCGTTCCTGTCGTCGTGGAGGACACCCTCCCAACCCACGGTTAGACGAACGTTAGACGCGTGCCGAAAGTTGCTGGTCAGACGATGTGTATCGGATACCCATTCCGATGCGCTGCGCAGGTCGGGCTCCGTTCGGTTCGGAAGTCGTGGGCGAGGCGTCGGGTTTATGGGATTGATCGCGCCGATCGGAGCAGGGTCCTCGGTAGCCGCTGCCGGGGCACTTCGAGGGAGCTATGAGCCGCTCGAAGTCAGGCAATGCGGTTCAGGGGCGTTGGTAGCAGGGGGTTGGGGGTGCCCGGGCTAGGCCGGAAACA
>JAABUS010004377.1_pt1 | contig 20486 bp, 18 predicted proteins | sample 5560161 | NCBI WGS metagenome assembly JAABUS01 (sample SAMN10711885, study PRJNA513376) | rock metagenome | isolation source: Antarctica rocks | place: Antarctica: Victoria Land, Trio Nunatak nord | collected 2016-01-04 | reverse complement strand
CAACCAGCGGAAGGTCCAGGACGATCGCCAGATACGGCAGCGCAGTCATACTAAAAGCAGCGATCCATACCCGTCGCCCTCGCAGTCTGGAGCCAAGCCAGGTGAAGAGCATGGCGCCCAACAATGCCCCGGTGGCGAAGCATGTGAACAACAGCCCCAGCCCGACAGCTGTCCCCCACCTGTCGCGAGCGTAGACCTGGAGCATGACCGATAGGAGCGGGGCGTTGACCAACAGAATACCCAACGATACCGTCGAGATCATGGCAAGGATCAATCGATCCTGCCGCAGAAAGCGCAAACCCTCACCAAATCGTGCCCAATAGGACAACTTCGTCCCAGCGTTGCGCATCGTCTGAGGCACAGTCATCAACCGAGCAGGCACGCCCGACGCGATGACCAATGCCGACAGCAGGAATGTCAGCGCGTCGAGCGCCAGTACCCAACTACTCCCGAGGACCGCGATCAAGACACCCGCGATTGCGGGACCCGCCAGCAGCGTGGACTGGTACAGCACCTCATTGAGCCCGGTGGCGCGCTCGAGCGAAAATACGGACGCATCGGCGAGCTCCGGCAGTGATCGGCTTCTGGCGAGAAAACCCGGACGCTGGACGACGGAGGCCACGACGATCAAGACGTACAGTTGCCATGCGTCCAAGCCCTGCGTGGCTGACAATAGCGGAATGGCCAGAGTGGCAAGCGCAGCCAGGAGGTCACACGAGACCGACAATCGTTTGCCGGAGACCTTGTCAACATACGGGCCACTCAGCGCCGTAGCGACATAGACCCCGACTGCCCGCACCAAGGCAGCCAGTCCGGTCTGGGTGGGACTTCCTGTTGCCTGGAAGACGAACCAGGGAAGGGCCAGGCTGGACATATTGTCCCCAAGCCACGATACAGACGTCGCAGCTTGCAAGGACAGAAGGGGCACCCGCGTTCGCATAGCTTGCACGGTATTACCTCAAGAGAGACGCCGATGACAGGTCTGTCATCGGCGTCTCTCTATTTTCTCCGATGCTCATTGCCTGTTACCAGCCGGAGATCTTCCAGACTCCGCCGACTGCAAACGAGCACACGAGCATCTCGTCGCCTGATGGAGAGAACCGAACACAGCTGGGCATGTTCAGACCCCGAACGACAGGCGGAGTGAAACGATAATCTTTGCCACGCTCGCGAAGATTGATCGAGAGAATGCTTCCTTCCTTCGGGAGCGTGAGAAAGAGTTCATCAGTGTTGGGTCGCTGGATCATGCCACCCATATGTCCTAGACCTCGAGCCAACACAGCATTTGTGTCTGCGATCGAAGAGAATGAACCTCCTCCATCCGGAATTTGAAGCAACTGGCCTAGAACTGAACTGTTCAGGACCAGTGAGTCCGTTCCGTCCAGACGAATCGGTGTCTTCCAGTCGCTGCATGCAAAGAACATGTCGGACCACCGATCAGGCCATGAGCTTGGTGGAGTCAGTCCTTCCATCCCATTGAGAGGCAGGCCTGGGACATTCGTGACATACGGGCGGTGGTCATGTCGACCGTGGATTTCGGTAATCTGAGCAGTCGTAGCAGACGGATGTTCCACAACGAATACGCTACCGCCAATCTGGGACAGGCTATAGGGTCCCTTGAGTCCCTCAGCAAAGGGATCAACCGAACTGACATCTCCGCCCTGCGCGATGTCTGTGATCCTCCCAGACCACATCTCGGATACGAGAATTCTCCCATCTGCTAGCGGCAGAATACTGGTCGGACCTTGTAGTCCGGTTGCTACGGGTTTGGCATCACGCATGTCCCCACCGGCAGTGATATCAGTCACTTGGCCGGCTGTATGCTCAGAGACCAATAATCGACCGTCGTTGGTCCACTCCATGTGAGTAGGTGCATGTAGATTGGTTGCGAACAGCTCAACGCGGAGAGTGTCGGTGGTCGTTTGAACAGCAGGGTCTTGCATCGTAGTGGTCGTCTGGTAACTCCGGTCGTGAGATCGCAGACCGCTTTGCCCGAAAGCGGTAACGATCAATAAGTGTCTGCCACTCAGCGGTGAGGACGTCGGCCCGAAAGGAAGCTTTCATCTACAGACTGACTCTGTTATATCTGGTGTCACTCTGTTGGTCAAGAACCCATTCAGGCCATGCCGCTACGATGACCATTGGTGTAGTCCTTCTACAATCTCTTGTATGACACAACTTATGCATACCAATATTCGAATTACATACAGGAAGGCTCGTTGTCTGATCTACGTTTTGTTCTCTAATTCTAACATCTATTATATCAATATTTCTAATAGATAACTTATTTGAACGATTTACAACCACATATAATATTGCTCTAAATAGATGGTGCCCCACTCGCCGTCTCATTCAATGGCGTCGCAGCCGTCTCAAGCGCCTCACGGGCATCCCGCCCATCGATCTGACCAAGCGGCGGGAGGTCGCCGACCGAGCCGAGGCCGAAATGGCGCAGGAAGGCGGCGGTCGTGCCGTACTGGACCGGGTTACCCGGCATCTGGAGGCGGCCAACCTGCTCGATCAGGCCGCGGCCGTGCAGGGTCGCCAGCACGCCCGACGAGTCCACCCCGCGGATGGCGTCGACCCCGGAGCGCGTGAAGGGCTGCTGGTAGGCGATGATCGCCAGCGTCTCCAGGGCTGCCGTCGACAGCTTCGTCTCCCGGTCGAGCCTGAGGAAGCGGCGGACGTGGGTAGCGAATCGTGGCGCGCTCGTCAACTGGACCGTGTCCCCGTGGCGCTGGATCATGAGGCCGCTCCGGGCGCCGTACCGCTCGGACAGCGTCGCCAGAGCGGCCTCCAGTTCAGGCTCGCTCAGCCCCGTCCCGCGGGCGAGATCGGCCAGCGGCGTCGCACCGGGCGCGACCAACAGCAGCGACTCCAGCAAGGCCGGGACGTCGTCGGGCGGGACAGCTGGAATCGGCAACTCCGCGGTGATCATCGGACCTTCTGGTGTCGGCTCCGTTGCGTCTGACGTCACTGTCTCCGTACCTAGGGCGATCGATCCCGCGGCATCGCTGGCCGGTGGCACGCTCACCTCGCGACCGCCGGTTCCCGTTCGGCGTCACTGGCCGAACCCTCCTCCGTGACCGGATCGAAATCGGCCGTCACGTCCCCAGAGAGTCCCGCGAGGTACTCCCCGCCCGGCATGGCGATCGCCCGGAAGGTAATCTCGCCGAACAGTTCCGGCTGGTCGGCCTCGGCCAGGCTCCGCCGGATCAGGACCAGCCCGGCCAGGAAGGCGGTCTGGACTTCGAGCCGGTTCCGGCAGGTCGCGCTGACGGCCGAGAAGCGAACGTCCCGCCGTTCGGCAAGCTGACCGGCGAGCCGGACGACCATCTCCCGCAGCGACATGATCCGGACGACGGGGAAGACGCGCACCGGCTCGGCCAGCTGGCTGAGCCGCCGCCGGATCGCCCGGGTCAGCACAGCCGGCGCGTACTCCGCCAGCCGTACAGCGGCTGGGCCGGCACCCAGAACCGGCCGGACCGCAGCCGGGAAGACGCCGTGGTCGGCCACATCCCGTTCCGCGAGGTGGCGGGCCGCGTCCCGGATCTCGCGGTACCGGAGCAGTTGCTGGACGAGATCGCCGGGGTCGGGCTCGACATCGACGGCCGGCGGGCGCGGCAGCAACGAGCGCGACTTGATGAGCGTCAGGCGCGTCCCGACCGCGGCGAAGTCGGCGATCAGGGACGGCGGCGCGTCCCGACCCAGCGACCGCATCGCGTCGAGGAACTGGTTGGTGACCTGGACGAGGGACAGCTCGGCGATCGGGAGCTGCTCACGCTCGATCAGGCGCAGCAGGACATCGAGCGGCCCCTCGAATCCAGGCAGACGCAACTGGTACTCGTTGAGCTGCAACCCGGCGGTGCGCTCGGCGGAGATCTGGGTCGGCGAGGTGTCCATCACGCCGCCAGTCTACGCCATGACCCGAAGCCAGACCGACCCGAGGCGAGCGTTGACTGGTTAGCGAGCCAGCGGGTCGAGCGCCTGATCCGGCTCGGCCCGCGCAGCATCCTCGTTCACCACCGGCTGCTCACCGGTCGCCTGGCGAACGAAGGCATCCTCCTCGACCCCGACGCCGAGGGTGTAGGAGAGATGGCCACCCAGCCAGCCGGAGAGCGACACCACCGTCAGCCCGGCGACAGCAGTCGCGATGCCAGCGCCACGCCGGCCACTGGACCGCAGGACCCAGGAGCCGATGTAGAGACTGGTCGCGACGGTGTTGAGCGATGAGTGCATGACGCCGATCCGGCGGGGCCGCTCCCGCTCTGTCACCTCGTTCCACTGCGCCAACCCGGACAGCGCCGCCGAACCCGCCGCGACGACGCCAGCCCGGAGGCAGAGATCAGCCGCCCGCTCCTCACCGAGCAGATCGAAGATGCTCGTCAGTGTCCAGGCACCGAGCGGAAGCGTGACGATGATCGGATGCAGCGGGTGCCCGATCCAGGAGCCGAGCAGCGCGTCCCGCAGGCCGCGTGGGGCGGCGTCACCGACGACGGGCGCGATCGCCGCCTTGATCGCCGTAGCGACGTCATCGAGGGCCGGGGCCGAATCAGTCAGCCGGTCGATACCGTCACCGAGCGCCTGACCCAGACGCCGCTGAGCCGTCGGAACCGGTGCGGATTCGGATGGAACGGAACTGGCCATGACTACCTCACGATCGGTGGACGGGCGACGACGTCGCCCAGGCAGGAACAACGCTATCCCTAATGCCGATCCTGTGCCAAGTCGCTGGATCATTCGTTCGTTCAATGAGCCCGCAACGCGGCGGTCTTCGTTAGTAGGGGCGACGCTCGCGCTGCGCTGGCGAGCCCGGCCGCCGCTGCGGCCTTCGCCGTCAGGCGAGACGGGTTTCCGCGATCGACATATCACCTTGGAACCCGGCGTGTTGCGAACACCAAGACCGCTGGGCGGAGTGGCGCCTGCGGCACGGCAGCGCGGCGAGCAAGGCCAGCGAAGCGAGAGCCATGTCCCTACGACGACGGTCCCGTCGCAAGACGCCCTTACGACGGGATCGCTATCGAGCGCCAGCCAGCAACCGGGTTCGCTCGACGACGCCGGCGATGGCGTCGACGGCCTCGTCGATCTGGCCGGCGGTGTTGCCGCGCCCGACGGTGAAGCGGACGCTGGTCCGGGTCTGCCCGTCGGCACGGCCCATCGCTTCGAGAACGTGGCTGGGCTCGTTCCGGCCGACGGTGCAGGCGGAACCCGCCGAAGCCGCGACGCCCTCCATGTCGAGCGCCAGCAGGACCGTCTCGCCCTGCACGCCCGGCAGGATTACGTTGAGATTGTTCGGCAACCGCCGTGGTCCGGGTGGCGGTCCGTTGAGGGTCAGGTCCGGCAGGCGCTGCTGGAGACCGGCGAGGAGGCGGTTCCGGAGACCGGCGCAATGCGTGGCGTAGGCCGGGCGGAACCGCTCGGCGCGGTCGAGGGCGATGGCCATCCCGACGATCCCGGCGACGTTCTCCGTCCCACCGCGGCGCCCACTCTCCTGCCCGCCGCCGCGCTGCTGCCAGGCGATGTCGGTCCCGTTGCGGACATAGAGTAGACCGGCACCCTTCGGGCCGTAGAACTTGTGCGCCGAGAGGGTCAGGAGGTCGACGCCGAGGTCCTCGACATCGATCGGCAGGCTACCGGCCGCCTGCGTCGCGTCGCAGTGCAACGGGACACCGCGCTCCTGGCAGATCGTCGCGATGGCGGGGATGTCCTGGATCGATCCAACCTCGTTGTTGGCCAACATGACCGAGACCAGGCAGGTCTCCGGCCGGATCGCGGCCGCGATGGCGTCCGGCGAGACGATCCCCTCGGCATCGCACGGCACGAGCGTCAACCCGAAGCCGAGCGATCCCAGCCAGCGGGCCGTCTCCAGCACGGCGGAGTGCTCGATCGTCGTGGTGACGATATGGGGCCACGGGCCGGTCGGGTCGCGTTGCCGAGCCGCCCAGGCGACGCCGCTCAGGGCGAGGTTGGCGCTCTCGGTCGCCCCGCCAAGGAACACGAGCTCGGCGGGAGTACAGCCAAGGACGGCCGCGACCGTCGAGCGGGCGGAATCCAGCGCGGCGTGGCTGGCCTGACCGAGGCCGTAGACACTGGAGGGGTTGCCGAAATCATTTGCCAGGTACGGCATCATCGCGCGGAGGACGTCGGGATCCAGTGGGGTGGTGGCGGCGTGATCGAGGTAGATGACATCGGACATCGTGGGAACTGACACGAGGGCATTCCTGAGGGGATTGCGAGTGACGCAAATGGAAGCCGGCCGAACGATCAGGCGACGATCTGCGACTCCGACGCCGGGACAGCCGCTTCGTCGCGGACCAAGTCGGCGAGGGTGATCGAGTCGATCGCGCCAGCGATCGAGTCGCGGACCCGCAACCAGACAGGCCGGGTCTCGCAATTCGGGATCAGCGGGCAGGTCTGATCCGCCTCATCCTCGGAGACGCAGTCCATCGGGGCGATCGGCCCCTCCATGACCCGGTAGATCTCACCGACGCGGATGTCGCCCGGCGGCCGGGCCAGCTGGTAGCCCCCATGGGCGCCGCGCTTGCTCTCGACCAGACCTGCCCGCCGAAGGGGCGCGATCAGCTGCTCGAGGTATGGCGCGGGAACGTGGGAATCCTTGGCGATCGTGGTCAGGGCGACCGGCTTGCTGCCGTGATAGTGCGCCAGCGCCACCATCGCCCGGACCCCGTACTCGCCGCGTGTCGAAACCTTCAAGGGAGACCTCCGACCGCTTAACACAGTAGACGCAATACTACCCTTTTGGAAGCGCTTGGTCAACCGACATCGGGCCATCCGGACGCAGGGTAGGCGCCACCGTGTTGAGAAGCAGTATCGCACTGAATTCCGGATATCAGTCGAGACCTCTCAGCGCGAGAGCCGCCGCAGGTAACCCCTGGTTCGCCCAGCGAGGCTGCTCGCGATCTGGCGCGTGCTGCCTGGCCCATCCGCGATCCAGCGGCGGACGTGGACGAAGCGGTCGGCGGTGAAGATGCCCTTGTAGTAGCCGTCTTCGGTCACCGGGATTGCCCAGCGGTTGGTCTGCTGCATCCACTGCTCGATGTCGTGCAGGGAGTCGCTGACGTCGGCGGTGACGATGTTCCGGTCGATGATATCGGCGACCGTCCGCCGCCCCGCCCCGCCCTGCAACTCGTGCAGCAGCTGGTGGCGCCAGACCATCCCGACGACCTTGCCGTTCTCCGTCACGACGCTGTCCCGCGGCCCGCCCCGGAGGGCGAAGGTGAGCGGGTGGTGGAGCGACAGACCACCCATGTCCCAGAGGGCGTAGGCACCCACCTGGAGCCGCCGCATCGACGCCTCGAGCTGGACGGAACGCCACTCTGCCTGCGCCGCGATGATGACGAAGACGCCGATTACGGTCAGTGCCCAGAGGTGCCAGACGACCGCGGCGACGATCAGCGCGACGCCGAGCCCCTGCCCGGTCAGGACCGCGACCCGGGTCCCGGTCTCCCGTCCCATCCTTCCGGCGAGGAGTGCGCGGAAGATCAGGCCGCCGTCCATCGGAAACGCGGGGAGCAGGTTGAAGACCAGCAGCAGCAGGTTGACGATCGAGAAGGAGACGAGCAGCGGGATCAGACCGACGCCGGAGACCGTGTCCCGCAACACGTCGCCGACCGAGGAGTAGCCGGCGACGAAGCCAAGCAGGACGATGGGCGGGATGAGCGCGACCGCGATGGCAAGGTTGACCAGCGGCCCGGAGAGCGCGACGATCATCTCGACGTTCGAGTGGCGGGGCAGGCGCTCGATCCGCGAGATCCCGCCCAGAGGCGAGAGGGAGATGTCGCTGACGCTGAGCCCGAAGTGCTGAGCCATCAGAGCGTGGCCGAACTCATGGAGCAGGACGGCGCCGAACAGCAGGGCGACCAGCACGACGGCCAGCAGGAAGCCGGCCACGCCGCGGTCGACGAGGAGCCCTTGCTGCACGATCAGGATGGCGGCGAGCAGCGCGACCGACGGGTGGACGCTGATCGGGATGCCGGCGAACCGGCCAAGCGTGAACGTGCGCACCTGTGATAGCCCCGCGGACCTTCGAAACGTTCAACCAGGCCGTTAGCCATATGTGCAGTATCGGCCAACCCGTCCAGACGCGACGGGCGCGGACGCCAGCCGATCGACCGGGACTGGCCATGCTCGTGCGTCCGAATCATCGATCCAGGAACCAGCGGCCGTGATCCAGCCGAGCGCTCAGGGGGTGGGTAGCCTGACAAGTGACCCAATAGTCCGATCCGGGTTTGGATTTCAACACATAGCAAGATTCTTGCCAGCTATTGACGTGCCCCCTATACTCATCCCCAGCGCGTCCGGGGGTCCCTGAGCTCATCCGGTCAGATGGTCCCTTCCTTCCATTGACTCGCTCCCTGATGCGGTATCCGGCACGACCCGTCGAGCCTGCGACCCGATCGGCAGACGTCACGGTCTATTCAAGGACGAGTCTGAACGATGATGCAATCGGGGTACGATCTCGGTCAGGACATGCGACCCTGGGTTTCACCGAGCCTGATCGAAGCGAACTACATTTTGAGCCTGTCGCGCCAGGAACTCGAAGAGGTCATCTCGGCCGAGATGGACGCGAACCCGGCCCTCGACGTTGACGACCGATCGACCTGCGCGATGTGCGGCGGCGTGCTGGACGGCACGTTCTGCCCGACCTGTCTGATCAGTCAGCATTCGATCAACCACAATGAGGAGTCGTTCGAGGACTTCCCGGAGCAGATGAACGAGGCGCCGGTCACGCGGGAGGATAGCGACGACTTCGACCCGATGACCCTGGTCGCATCGGACGAGGACCTTCACGCCCAGATCCTCGCCGACGCCCGGACCGTCCTGGACCCGCACGAGTACCCCGTCGCCGAGTACCTCGTCGACGGGCTCGACGACCGTGGCTACCTGACGACCGACCTGGAGGAGCTGGCCGGGCTGATCGACTGGGACATGGAGGCGATCCTCGCGGTCCTCGACGTCATCCAGGACGTCGCCCCGATCGGTGTCGGCGCCCGCGACCTGAAGGAGTGCCTGCTCCTCCAGACCCGCTTCCTGCAGGGGACCGACCAGCGCGTCCCGGTCCAGGTCGATCGCATCATCGACACGCATCTCACCGAGTTCGGCGCTCACAAGTACGGTCAGATCGCCCGCGACCTCGGCCTCTCGACGGAGGAAGTCGAAGAGGCGCGGGACTTCATCCGGACCCACCTCAACCCATTCCCGCTCCAGGCCTCCAGCGCCAAGTCCTGGCGCAGCCCCAACCAGGCCGCCTACGTCGCCCCGGACGTGATCATCTCGATCAAGGACGGCGACCTCTTCTGCGAGGTGGTCGACGCCAAGCACTTCCACCTCCGGATCAGCCCGATGTACGATTCGCTGTCGGCCGACATGGGGCGCCGGAACCAGCGGACGCGGGAGGCCGTGGCCAACGGCACGGCCAATGGCGCGACGATGGCGGCCTCGCTCCGCAAGCACCGCAGCGGCGAGAGCCTCACTGACAACATTGCCGCCAGCACCACACCGGCCGAACCGTCCGGGGACGCGATCCAGGTCGGCGCCCAGAAGCTGAACGACGACGACCGCAACCATGTCCGCCAATATAGCAGCCGGGCCCGGCTGTTCATCTCCAACATCCAGCAGCGCCGCGAGACGCTGCTCAAGATCAGTCTCTGCATCTGCGGCCTGCAGGAGAACTTCCTCCGGGGCGGCGTCCGGGAGTTGCGCCCCCTGACCCGGGCGATCGTCGCCCAGCAGGTCGGCGTCCACGAATCGACCGTCAGCCGGGCGACGGCCAACAAGTACGTCATGCTCCCCTCGCGCAAGGTGATCCCGTTCAGCGACTTCTTCACGCCGTCGCTGAGCACCAAGGACGTGATCAAGGAGCTGATCGAGCGGGAGACCAAGGCCGGTCAGCCGCTCACCGACCGGCGGATCTGCGACCTGCTGCTCCAGCAGGGGATCCGGATCGCCCGCCGGACCGTCGCCAAGTACCGGGCCGAACTCCGCATCCTGCCCTCGACCATGCGGTAGCCCGCGCATGGCGCCACCCCAGAACAGCGTCGTCTATGGTCAGGTGCAATCGCGGGAGGACAGCGGGACGTCATGGGACAGCGCACTGGCCGACTCGTCTGGGATTACGTCGTGGTCGGAGGCGGCACGGCGGGCCTGGTCGGCGCCAGGACCGCCGCAAGCTTCGGCGCGCGGGTGCTCCTGATCGACCGGGCCCGGCCGGGCGGCGACTGCCTCTGGACTGGGTGCGTCCCGTCGAAGACGCTGCTGGCGGCGTCCGGGGTTGGCGGGGGACGCACCGACGCCGCCAGTACCGCGCAGTCGCCGGACGCCCCGACCGGCCGGGACGCCCGCTTCACCGCCGCCATGACCCGCGTCCAGGACGCGATCCGGACGATCGAGCCGGTCGATTCGTTCGCCGCGCTCAATGACGCCGGAATCGAGACGATCGCGGGGGACGCGACCTTCACCGGTCGCCGCGGGTTGCTGGTCGACGATCGACCAATCGACTTCCGGCAGGCATTGATCGCGACGGGTGCGGCGCCGCTGATACCAAATCTTCCGGGACTCGACGCGGTCGACTATCTGACCAGCGAGACCATCTGGAGCGTCGACCGCCTCCCCGCCCGGCTGCTCATCATTGGGGGCGGACCGATCTCCTGCGAACTGGGCCAGGCATTCGCCCACCTGGGGTCCGAGGTGACCCTGGCCAGCCGGGGCGAACGGCTGCTTGCGCATGAGGACGCGGAGGCGGCCGCACTCATCACCAAGGCCCTCGCGTCGGGAGGAGTCCACGTCCGATCCGGAACGACGATCACACGGATCCAGTCGACGGGGACAAGGCGCGGAGGCATCGCCCCGGTAAGCCGCGGGCAGGAGATCCCGTTCGACGCCCTGTTGATCGCGACGGGCCGGCGCCCTCGCACGGCGGGTCTCGGCCTTGCGGCTGCGGGAGTCACGACCGACGAGCGTGGATATGTCGTCGTCGACCGCCATCTTCAGACCGGCAACCCGTGGATCCGGGCAGCCGGCGACGTGACCTCCCGCTCCCACCACACGCACACCGCCGGCGTGCATGGCAGCCTCGCCGCGAGCAACGCGATCCTCGGGCTGTCCCGGGCAGTGGACGACCGCCGGCCCGCGCGCGTGACCTTCACCTCTCCCGAACTGGCGGCGATCGGGGCGCCGACCGATGCCAGCCGGACCGATGTCGGCACGACCGTCCTCGTCCACCACCACGAACACAACGACCGCGCGATCACCGCCGGCCAGACCAGGGGGTTCACCAAGCTCGTCATCGATCGTTCGCACCGGATCGTCGGTGCGACCGTAGTCGGGCCGCGCGCCGGGGAGACCCTCGGCGAGATCTCACTGGCGATTCACCAGGGACTGCGCACACGCGATCTCGCGTCGGTGACTCATGCCTATCCCACCTATAACGATGCCGTCTGGAATGCGGCGATAGCCGATGTCCAACAGACGCTCGCCTCGGGCGCGGTGGGCAAGGCGACAAGCCTGCTCAGCCACGTTCGTCGTGGCTGGGTGCGTGTACGTCAGGAGAGGCGCCGGTAACCGACAACGATCTGTCGAATGGCATTGATCCCTACGACCAATGCCCAGAACAGCGCCAGTTGCCCAGCGAACTGAGGGAATGCCAACCAGAGGCTATGAACCAGGATCGTTTCCGTCCCGCCCGCCCAGCCCGGCATGAACGACAACGACCGGTCATCGTCGATCTGGCGACTGGTCCTCTCCGCGATCGACGAAAAAGCCAGGAGGGTGGCGCCGTTCACGTAGTAGGCGACAAGGACGAACAGGAAGGGCCAGAGCGACGTGCCATGCGCCTGGCTTGTTCCGAACGCCACGCCGAGCACGAAGGCGCCGTAGACGCCGAAGTCGGCGCTGATATCCAGAAATCCGCCGGTGCCGGCATCCGCATGACCAGCGCCAGCCCGTCGCCTGGCAAGCGGACCATCCAGACCGTCCGCGAGGCGCGAGAGCAGCCAGAGGACCAGAGCGGCGATCCAGATCTGCAAGCCGGCCGCCGTCGCGCTCCCGAGGCCGAGAACGAGCCCGACAATGGTAATTCGCTCCGGACTAACCCAGGGCTGATCGATCCATCGTGCCGCTTGGCGAAGGAATGGTTCGATCAGTTGGCGTGCCGCGGGGTCCAACAGGCTCCGATCCTTCTCGCGCACCACGCGCCGACGCGGAGTGACGCGTTCAACGCAGCCATAACCAGCGCAACGGTTGCGAGAACGATCAGCATGTTCGGCCGGGAACGGCGAAACAGGACGATTGGCCAGGACTGACGCAACCGTCGCGATTGCGGAGCGACGCCATCATGCCAATCACGGTGGCGTAGGCAGAGCATGACAAGGAGAAGGCGATAGACGCATCCCACCCGGTGGCTGTCCTGGACGAGGGTGCATACCGGCGGCCGCAGGATGAGCACGGTCCCAGCAGCCATCTGATCCCAGCACTGATTGATGTGCCACACGCCATGGCGCCGGGTGAGAGCCTCGTTGCCGAGCATTGTCTGCTTGGCACTTGCGCGATCGGGAACGCGATGAGTGTATCGAGCATAGCGTCGACTCGCGCATACAGCGTTTCCCAGAGTAGCTGAAATGTCGGTCCCGAAGCGATACCGGACGGGACCGAGTGGACACGCTACAACATGACCCCCAGGTCAAGGCGGCAATATCGACGCTCCGAACCGGGCAGGGACCCGCCGTCGAAGCCCATCCGAGACAGCCCGGCTTGGGCGATTGCCACTGGCCTAGCGAAGAGCGGCGCGTCTCAGCGCGACGGAGAGGCCAACTTCGTCGATGCCCTCAACGGTCCAGAATGACCTGATCGACCGCGGTTCCCCCCGCCGCCCGGAAGGAATGGCCCCCCGAGCGACACCCCGGCAAGCTCCCCGCGCAGCTGGCATCGTTGCTCGACGGTCATCCCGAGACCACGACCCGGCCGCGCATGCCGGAGAGGACATGGGGCACGCAGATGTAGTGATAGGTGCCGGGCTCGCTGAAGAGATGGGTGTAATCACTACCGGCGCCGAGCAGGTCCGAGCTCCACGGGGACGCGCCCTCTGGCAGCTGAACGAGTTCGGGGCGCGACTTCCCGAGCGGATTCTGCGCCGGATCGCCGGTGGCGGTGTGCGGCATTGGACTGTCATTCGTCCACACCACCGTATCGCCGACCCGGATCGCCACAACGGATGGGTCGAATGTCAGCGCGCTGGTCATGCTGACGCGGACGACGGTCGCTGCGCCAGGCGTCGCTAGACCAGGCGTCGCGACGCCTGGAGTCCCCGACGTCCCTGCCGAAGGAGTGCCAGGCAGTTGAGACGCTGACTGCCGATCGGACTCAGCGGGGATCGACGCTGCGACGACGAGACTCCCCACACTCGCGAGGACCGAGCTTCCCAGGAGCAGAGCCCGCCGGGAAAAGACGTTGCCGATGGGATGCGTCATCCGCTGGCTTCTTCCTTGATCGGGCGCACCGCGAACCGTCGCACCGCGAACGGGCGCACCGCACGACCGGACCGCTTACTGGGCGGTCCGGTCATTGGGCCTACATCACGGTAACCGTGAACTCCACATGATCGAATTCCGCGAACATCGTGTGATCGTTCTGGACAGGCTCGATCCAGACGCGATGTTCACCCGGCCCCCACGCGCTCAGATCAAGATCGAAGGCGTTCGTTCCGGGCATGGCGACCATCCCGGCCATCGACATCATCGCCATGGGATCCATTCCGGCTTCGGGCGACGCCATCGTCATGGACATCATCCCGGACATGTCGGTATCCACGAAGACATGCCAGTGACCGAATCCGGGAGTGTTGGACTTTCCCTCGAGGGTCGCTGTCGGGTTGAAGTTGACCGCCTGAATCTTCACACCGAATACGGCAGGGACCATCGTGCCGTCGGCTGGCGCCAGCAGAGTGAGACCGGGAGCACCGAGGTCCTGGGGCGCGGGCATCGGGATCGGCGCCGTCGGCTGATAATCGATCTCGACCTGCTGCGCGGTATCCATCAGATCGGCATGGGTATTCGATGCGAGGGTGACGATGATCGTATGCGGCCCCGGAGTCAGGCCCTCGAGCGGGATCGAGAAGGAGTCGCTCGCATAGAAATTGATCAACTGGGCCATGCTCATGCCATCGACCATGACATGAACATGGCCGACGCCGTCCTCATCCGGTCGTCCGGACTTCGACCCATTGAGCTCGAACCCTTCGACCGCGAGGTCGAGCCGGACCTCATGCGTGGCGACAACCGCACCAGCCGCCGGCGCGAGGATCCGCAGGGAGGGAGCAGCCGTCTGGCTGACGCTGACCACCGGCACCCGCGCCGAGGCCGATGACAACTGCCCGATCGCGGCCAGCCCTGACAGCGCGCCGGCGGATCCTACCAGGGTTCGTCGGGTCATTCCTGAGTTCATCTGCTCGATCCTTGTCACTCACCGATCAACGATGAACGGACGGCAATCCCACGCGGGCATCGACGTTCACCTCTCGCCGCCTGGCGTACACTGAGACTAGGTCGCGTCGGCGAAGCGCGCTGTAAGGACCATTACATACCGGGCAATGAGCCCCTCACACCGGGCACCTCCGGGCTCGGTACGCCCGGTGTCCATTGACGGGAGATCGACATGCCGGGGTATCCACCGCTCCAGAAGCGGATAGGTCGGCTCCTTCGCGGGCCAAATGCCATCCAGGAACACCCGGACCGGCGTCACGAGCAACCGCGGAGTCTCATCGAGCCGGCAACGCACAACGGTCAGAAGCGCGCCCACCTGTCGGAGGTCGACGTATTCGCATCGCTTTCTGATCGGGAGAAGGACTGGCTTCTTCACAATACGACGATGATCACCTATCGCAAGGGACATGTGTTCTACCGTCCCGATCAGCCCGGAGAGGTTATCTTCATCCTCAAGGCAGGCCGTGTCGACCTCTTTCGGCAGAGCGAGGAAGGACGAAAACTCGTCGTCGAGAATGTGCGGCCGCACACGATCTTCGGAGAGATGGGATTCCTCGGCCAGCGCATGTATGGGTGTTACGCTCAGGCGGCGGCGGAGAGCCTGATCTGCGTGATGAGCCGGACCGACATGACGGGCCTGATCGTTCGCAATCCCGGAGTGGGCTTGAAACTGCTCGCGGACATGGGTGATCGACTCCGCGAGCGGGAACACGAACTGGAAGCACTGGCCTTCCAGGCCCTGCCCACGCGCCTCGCCGCCTTGCTGCTGCGCGAGATGGATGGTGCCGGCAACGTCACGGGGCTGACCCACCAGGATCTGGCCGACCGCCTTGGTTCCCGCCGCGAGACGGTCAGTCAGATGCTGGGCCGGTTCCGTGACGAGGGGCTGGTGCGCATTGAGTCACGCAAGGTCAGCGTCCTCGATCGAGGCAACCTGGAGCGCTACGTCTACCGGTAGACCCTGCCTGATTTATCGAAACACGGAATACGACCCAAACGCTGAAGGCGCTCGCAGGCCCTGGTGCCGCGGCGATGCCCCGATCTCTCGCGGCCTGCCGCGCCAAACAGGACAGACGCGCCGCCGCCGATTCCGCTGTCACCAGAATCCGTGCTGACTAATGAAATTCCTCGTCCTCACGGCGGACGACGGGGGTGTCGCCGCTGATCATCGAGCGGACGATCGCCTCGACCTGCGGCTGGTCGTCAGCATACTCCGGCTCGGCGATGAGCAACTTGCCGCGCTTGGTCTGGCCGGTGATGAACGAGTGGAGGCCGTCGTCCTCGACCCGCCAGAGGATGAAGGACAGTTCCTCGCCGAACTCCCCGGCCGGGCTCATCGACAGGTGGTAGGCCGAGCGCCGGAACTCGTAGGTATCCTGCTTCTGGTCGAGGGCGAGGTCGCGCCACTCCTGTGCGATATCAGCCAATCGGTTCTCCTTCAGATTCCGACAATTCGCATGACGAACGGCGCGCATCGCGTCCGGATCGGCAAGACCGGATCGGCGTGGCCCCGCCATCGCCTCCGGCATCGTTCCCGTAGTATGCACCGCAGAGGCGTTCGGTTCTCTCGCGCGGTTCCCAAACATCGGCCGATGGTGCGACAATACCGAACGGAACATTTGTTCGGATCGGGACAGGGAGTTGCCCGGCATGACCCACATGATCCTCATGCCAGAGACCGACACAGCGATCGCCGACCAGCACCGCCGTGTCACGGCAGCGATCGCGACGATGCGATCCGAGACCGAGCGGCCTCTGACCCTCGATGAGCTGGCGGAAGTGGCCAGCTACAGCCGGTTCCACTTTGTCCGCACCTTCCGCGAGCTGACGGGGACGACCCCCGGCGCGTTCCAGACCGCAATCCGGTTCGCCCGGGCCAGCGAGCTGCTCCTGACCTCCGAAGCGTCCGTGACCGAGATCTGCGGGGAGGTCGGCTACAGCAGCCTCGGGACGTTCAGCGACCGCTTCCGCGGTCTGGTCGGCGTCAGCCCGAGCGGGCTGCGAGAGCTCCCCCACCGGATCGCGGGCCTGCCCTCGTCCGGGCTTGACGACCCGGGCCCCCCGCCGGGATCCGTCGGCCAGGCGGTGCGGGTGCTCGTCCCGGAGGTCGGTCCCGGCTCGATGTCGATCTACGTCGGCCTGTTCCCCGATGGCGTCGCGAACGGCATCCCGGTCGCGGGGACGATGGTCCGTCGTCCGGGACTCGTGCCGTTGGCTGGCGTTCGCCCAGGCAATTACCACCTCCTCGGGGCAGCCTTCCCGGCGCCGATCGACGGCCTCGGCCATCTCCTCCCCGGCAAGCAGGTGCTGGTCAGCGCGACCGGCCGTACCCTCCACGTCCCGATCGACAGGACACCGGAGTCTGACCCACCGATCTACCGGCTCCGCTTCCGGCCGATCGCGCCGACCGACGCCCCGATCCTGACCGCCCTGCCGGCGCTTGTTCTGTCGCGGATGTCCTGATCAGGTTTGCCTGAATGCTGGACCATTCGACAGCGCAATATCGGAGAAGCGCGAGTGTACGTATAGGACATATGATCGCATCGGCGCGACAAGATCGCGCAGACCGATCGTCCTGCCGGAAAGGCACGCTCCATGATGACCCATATCCACACAGCGCAGGTCTCTATCTCGAACTACGACGATGCCCTCGCCTTCTACACCGGGACGCTCGGCTGGGACAAGCGAGAGGATGTCCCGATGGGCGGGGAGGGCCGCTGGCTGACCGTCGGCATTCCCGGCGCGACGACCGGAGTCTCGCTCGCCGGTCCCGGCATGCACGACGACCGGACCCCCGGCGGCTACACCGGTATCCAGGTCGTCACCGACGACATCGAGGCCGACTTCGACCGCCTCTCCGCTGCCGGCGTGACGTTCACCCAGCCCGTCGCCACCGAGCCTTCGGGTGACAAGGCGACCTGGTTCGTGGATCCCGACGGCAATCAGTTCTACCTGATCCAGTCAGCCCAGCCGACCTGACCCGGTCGTTCGGACATCCTGCTCTTGACATCGGGACCGCCCCTGGCCGATCGGCTGCGGGCTGTCGCGTGTTCGGTGACGATTCCCGGGCGGCAGTGCCAGTCTGAAGGTGATGTGGTATTGTTTCCGGGCTATCCTGCGCCCGTAGCTCAGCGGATAGAGCGCTTGCCTCCGGAGCAAGAGGCCAGAGGTTCGAGTCCTCTCGGGCGTACCAACGAGATGAATAGCGATGGCAGAGCGGCCACTCAGAGAGTGGTCGCTCTCTCGTTCTACGCTGAGCTGACTCGGTCGAGCCGGTGCTCCGGCGGCCAAGTCGCGCAAATGGGGAACCCTCTCGCGAGACCCACCTGGTGGATACAAGTGGCGCTCATCGCGGACGAGGCGCTCCTGCGGTAGCACTTGGGGCTGACCCACGGGCTCGCCGATTTGCTGCTGGCCGCCGGATTCCGTGCCGTTGCAAGATCTTCCTAATGACAGAGGGTGAGAACCCACCGCATCAGGTGAAGTGACTCACCGTAGTGTGCGCCTCTCGGCTTGCCGGGTAAGCACGTGAGACTGTCGGTCCCCGCTCCTAACCCCGTATGATGGTCGCATGATGGACGATAACGAACGAAGTGGACGCCGCTTGAGCATCGGAGCGTCCGACCAACGATACCCGGGTTGGATCGCGACTGAGGAATCTGAACTAGATATTACGTGTCTGCGCGACTGGGAGCGGTATACGCCCGCAGGAGGACTCGAACGAGTTCTAGCCGAGCACGTCTGGGAGCATCTCGATCCCCAAAAGGCCCTGCTAGCGGCGAGGCCAATCCGAGCATCAGGTCAACGACATCCGGATGGGACCGGACGGCCGCATGTACCTGTGCTCCGGGCCGGCGGGCAACGCGGCGGTCATGGGGATCGACAACGCCCCCTTCATCATGCAAAGCCCTGACGTGCATACCACACCGTGCCAGGACATCGTGCTGACCGGGCGGAACTACATGACGCCCGACTTCCGCTGAGACGACCCGAGTAACACGGTAGCGACCGGCGCCTACGTGCCGTTCGGAACCGAGACCAAGCCCGGTCAGACGATCGAAGGGACGACCAAGTGCGGAGTCGCGATCCTGGTCTTCGACCCGGAGAGTGACAACCCGGAGGACACGCTCGAGGTGTACGCATGGGGGTTCCGCAACGTGATCGGTCTCGTCTGGGACAAGGACGAGACGATGTACGCCGCGGTCAACGGCTACGACATTCGCGGCTCCCGGCCGGTGCAGGACGAGCACGACGCCACCTGCCAAGTCGAGGAGGGTGCGTGGTACGGCTGGCCGGACTTCTCGGCGGCGTTCGAGCCGCTGACCGACTCCAAGTTCGGCGTCCCGGGCTCCCTCCAGCCGCCGGTAGTGATTGACGGCAAGCCGGAGAGCACGGCCGCACCGGGCTTCCTCATCGACCATGAGGCGAGTAGGCTTGAGGTGGCCGACACCTCCCTCATCGCCGGCCTGCATGACTGGAACTCCTCTCCCTCGATGCTCGATGTCGCCCAGGACTCGTGGGCGGAGTTTGCCGGGCATCTGTTAATCGCGGAGTGGGGCGATCTGGCCCCACCGACGAACCCCCTTCGCGACAAGCACACCGGTTTCCGGGTCGTGCGGGTCGACCCAGAGAGCGGGGACGTCACCCCATTCGTGCAGAACGCAAAGCCGGGTCCCGCTTCAGAGCAGATGGCCATGGGCGAAGGGATGGAGCGTCCCTTCAACGTGAGGTTCGGCCCCGACGGTGCGATCTACGTCGTCGACTACGGCGTGGCACAGATCAACCCGGCGAGCGAGGGGACGCCGTACGAGTTCCCACCGGAGACAGGAGTGATCTGGAGGGTCACCCGGACGGATGACGCCGCCGGCACACCCCAGTCGTAAGATGCTGACGCGGTTGATGAGCTCCTCACACCCGAGGCGACACCAGAAGGACGCTAGCGGCCGCTAGCATCGTCAGTAGCATTGGCGTGCCAGCGTCGGATGAGGTATCGGCGGCGTCCCGATCCGGAATGTCGACGACCCAACGTCGGCGTGGCAGGAACTCACCTCGCTCGGTGACCGACCAACCTGGCCGGGGAACGAGCGAGGTGAGCAGAGGAAGGCACGAGCAGATCGCTCTGTACGCTATACAATTTGGCTGCGCTATGCGCGGCATGGGCCCTGCACGTGCTTTCGAGCCGCTAGACGGTCGTATTTCCACATTAGTCAGCAGAGAGGTCATATGCGTATGGAGAAGAAACTCGACGGCAAGGTCGCCATTATCACGGGGTCGGATTCCGGCATCGGTCGAGCCACGGCCGAGGAGTTCGCCAGGCACGGAGCCCATGTCGCGGTCACCTGGTTCCACGACGATCAGGGCGCGCAGGAGACGAGGGCGGCCGTGGAGCGGGCCGGCCGGAAGGCCTTGGCCATGCACGTCGACGTGCGGGACCCCGCATCCATCGAGCGGCTCTTCACCGAGACCGAGCGGCAGCTCGGGAGCCCCTACATCCTCGTCAACGACGCGGGTGTCGACTCTGTGGGAAAACATGTCGCCGACATGAGCTACGAGGAATGGGATGATCGGATAAAGACCAACCTCTACGGCCCGTTCGTGGCGTGCCAGCTCTTCATCCGCGCCCGGCGCGCGGCGGGCGGCAACGGGAAGATCATCAACATCACATCAGTCCACGAGGACATCCCGCTCGCCGGCGCCGCCGGGTACTGCGCCTCCAAAGGTGGACTGCGCAACCTCACGCGTTGCCTCACGCTGGAGTTGGCATCGGACCGCATCAACGTCAACAACATCGCTCCGGGGATGGTGCTGACCGCGATGAACCAGCCGGCGCTCGACGACCCCAAGGTGCTCGAGGAGCAGGTGCAGAGCATCCCATGGAAGCGCGCGGCGGAGCCCTGGGAGATCGCCAAGCTGGCCCTCTACCTCGCGTCCGAGGACGCCGGCTACGCCTCCGGCCAGACCTTCACGCTCGACGGGGGCCTGACGATGAAC
>JAABUS010004376.1_pt1 | contig 20490 bp, 17 predicted proteins | sample 5560161 | NCBI WGS metagenome assembly JAABUS01 (sample SAMN10711885, study PRJNA513376) | rock metagenome | isolation source: Antarctica rocks | place: Antarctica: Victoria Land, Trio Nunatak nord | collected 2016-01-04 | reverse complement strand
TGATGATGATGATGATGATGATGATGATGATGATGATGATGATGATGATGATGATGATGATGATGATGATGATGATGATGATGATGTTGTTGTTTTTGCTTTGCGGCTGATGATAATCAAGCTGTCACCAGATGCCCACCACAAGCCATGCTCGTTAGTGTACTGACTAGTGTGAGACTCATCCTTAAACAAAGGATCCTTATCATAGGCAGCAGAACATCTCTGCTGGAAGTCAGACACATCATTCACAGGTGCAGAGTCCTGTGCAGCTGAGTCATTCACAGGTGCAGATTCCTGTGCAGCTGAGTCAGATTTAGATGCTGGCAATTCAGGTTCAGGTGCATTGCTGACAGGAGCTGGTTTGCTTACCTGGCTGCGTGTCACAACAGCACACAAACCAGAAGCCATCACCTCAGTAGGCAGAGGCTCACTGACCTTGTGTCCTCCAGATGCTTGCGTCCAGTGGAAGGTCAGCTGCTATACAATATTAGTGACCAGACCTTCTCACGCTTGCAGGTTTTGACATGGAGTGCAGAAAGCATGTTGAGGCAGAGTACCAACGCCAGGGCATCCACATGTGCCCCACCTTCTGCCCCCAGAAAGTTGAGAAGGACCCCGATGGTCACTTGACAGTGATTGCCAAGAACAGCGAAGGCAAGGAGATGGCACTCACCGGCATGGATTGCGTGCTTATGGCCACGGGGAGGAGCCCCAACTCAAAGCACATAGGCCTTGAAGAGGTACACATTAGAAGTATGTGCATCAGTCCTTGGATTGTGTGTTCATGGGCGTTGGAAGGAGCCCAAACTTGAAGTATGTAAGCCTTGAAGAAGTACGCATCAGCCCATGGATTGGGTCTATATAGGCACTGGCAGCAGGCCAAACTCGAAAACCGTAGGCTTTGAAGAAGTCTGCATCAGCCCTTGGATTGTGCGTTTATGGGCGCTGAAAGGAGCCCAGACTTAAAGCACATAGGCCATGTTTGTGCTGCGAGCAGTTGGGATGGCAGCACCAAGGCAGATGGCCAGAGTCAGATCATGCTCCCCAAGTACCCTGTGCCACCTCAAATCCAGGCTGCATTAGGGTACAAACAGATCACAGTGCCCCAACTGCCATCTCCAAACCTGGCTTTGTCACTTTCCTGTCAAATCAGCACGAGCACAAATCAGGCGTGTGTCTTGTGTTTGAAGTGAGCTTTTGCCCACCCAACACCTTGTTTGAGCAGGTGGGGGTGGAGCTGGAGAAGGATGGCAGCATCAAGGTGGATGGCCAGAATCAAACCACAATCCTCAAGTACCTTGTGCCACCTCAAAACCAGACTTTGTCAGTTTCCTGTCGATCAGCATGAGCACACACACACACACATCAGGCATGTTTCTTGTTTGAGCAGGTGGGCGTGGAGTTGGAGAAGGATGGCAGCATTAAGGTGGATGGCCAGAATCAAACCACAGTGCCTAGTATCTACGCCATCGGGGATGTGTGTACGAAGCTACCACTGACGCCAGTTGCCAGAATGGAAGGCACATATCTGGCCAGACGACTCTTTGGGTAGGGTGCTGGCTGTATCCCTCCTCCACACTTCACACTTAAAACTCAGGATGCCTAAGCATACATAGCATAGCATAGCATAGCATAGCATAGCATAGCATAGCATAGCATTGCATAGCATAGCATAGCATAGCATAGCATAGCATAGCATGGCATAGCATGATTGCCTAAGAAGCTTTTGTTTGACCACAGTCAGACTCAAGATGCCTGAGCATGGATTGCCCTAAGAAGCTTTTGTTTGGTGAAGTCAAGGAATCCTAGGTACCCCTAGGTCCATCATAATGTTGCGTCACATGACTGTCAAAGCTGTTGTACAAGTAGGCCTCATATGCACACACAGGACAGGCTGCTCTGAAGAGACAAGACTTGCCTTACGCGTACCTAGCTCATCATGAGCCAGAAAGCATTTGAGTTGGTATAATTACACTGAGACTGGGGTCTCGTCAGACAGATCCAGTGTGTTGACATCACCAGTGATGAGTGATTGCATTGTGAAAGACGCTCAGGATGGTCTCTGTCACATGCATGTGACTGTGCCACACCCTTGTATGCCAGCCCAACTTCCCCCTGCAGAGTAGGCTGGGGTCAACGTGCAACAGCTGGGGGGCAGCTTCTTCAGATTTTGTATTCTAGGCACTTTCCTGTGCATGACAGGCACTTGTCATATTCATGCGTGCTTGCTGCTTCTGTGGCCCATGCCAAATTTGCTGGACACCTGTCAAAATGCTTCTGCTACATCATGTAAATGGTCTTCACAGTTGTCGACGGTAAGCTCTTCTTGCTTCTGGGGCATGGGCCATGACTCTGCTGATCTTGCGCAAATGCAAAGTATGTAACTTTCTAAACCACAGTATGTCCAGCAGTCCTTGTTATGACTTATTCTCTCTTCTGCCCTGCGATACGTCGACAGAATATCAGTTTGTCTGAAGCCCTATGACTGCTTTCTTCTCTGCAGGGGTGAGACCATCCTGTCTGACTACAGCTACATCCCCAGTGTGGTCTTCAGCAGTCCCCACGTGGCCAAGGTGGGATTGGATGAAGAAGATGCGGTGGAACGGTATGGGGACATCAACATCTTCAGCAGCACATTTAGGTAAGCCCTCTTCTGGGTCTGATTAGGGTTTTTTGGCATCTGCAGACATCTGAGCCTCGTCAGCACCACTCCATCAGTGTTACAGAGTTACATAGATCCAGTAAGAAGTGGTGATCTGACATCAGAAATGAGGCTTTTGCCCGCTTAAGAACAAGAGTTGCAATCCTGGGTTCAAATCCCACACGCTACAATCAGATAGGTGAAGAAGATGCAGGGTGTCACGTAAATGAAGCAAGTGCAAGATGTCAGCAGGCAATGCTGTCACATTCAGCTCATTGGGTTGAGCCTTCAGCTTTCTGCAATTTCAAAAACATGTTCACTTGTGCACAACCGCCTACTCTATAATGGAAACGCCAAACTCAAAAACGCCTGCGGACGTTAAAAAAGCGCTACTACATTGGGGAGATGTTACACAAGCAAATGCTGCACACCTTGTTTAATCTGCATCAGTCTGCATGACTTTATGCTTATTAGTGTGCAAGTAAGCGCCAGATTAGGATATCACATTTGCACCTCACAACTCCAGCCTCATTGCAGCTGGTGGTTTGTGGCTGTGCTGTGCTGTGTTGTGCTGTGTCCAGCATACAGAGCAGCTATGGCATATGTGCATGCACAGTGTGAATTTCACACATCCATCCATGCACCTATCCATCCAGTCAGTTCCCCTTCCCTGACCCCCCACCCTCCCTACCCCCCTCCCTCCGTACCCTCCTCCCTCCCTAACCCCCTCCCTGCTCAACCACCCGCCCGCCCTAAGCCCCTCGCTCCCTCCCTTCATTTGTTTGTTCATTCGTTTGCTTGTTTGCTGTGTTCACTGAGATCCCAGCAGCAGCTCCCGGTGTGAGTTGCAAGTATGATTGTCTTTGCCATTCCGTTCTCGGGCAACCTTCAAGTCGTTTCCCTGTTTGAGTTCGTCCTCTTCGTCTTCTTCTGTTTCTTCTTCTTCTTCTTCTTCTTCTGTCAGCTACGGTGGCCTACAGGCGCTGAAGGACACCATGTCCAGGTTGAGGGTTTAGAATTTAGCTGCTGTGGCATGCAGGCCGCTGAAGGACACCCTGTCAGGGCAGCCTTTGAAGGGGGTCTTTGTGACTTCTTCTTCTTTTATTTCTTCTTCTTCTTCTTGTGTTAGCTGCTGTGGCACGCAGGCCGCTGAAGGACACCCTGTCTGGGCATGAAGGCAAGGGCTTGATGAAGGTGGTGGTCAACACCCACAACGACAAAGTTGTGGGCATCCATCTGGTTGGAGCCGAAGTCGCTGAGATTCTGCAGGTGTTGTTGCCTTTAGCACCCTGCATATGTATCGTTACTTACAGTCTATAGTGCCTTTTGCCGCTATGATGGCTCGTCTTGCTGATGCCTCTGATGCTTAATTTTACGTCGGCAAGGGTTCACGTTTTATTGTACGTTTTTGAGATTGCATGCAATTTTGCTGCAGACTTTTGTAGAAGGAAACAAGTGTGCTGTTCTGGTGTTGCCCCTGCCTTCATTGCAGAGCTATTCAGTAGCAATGAAGAACTTCTTGCTTTGACCTGTGCATATGTTCCTGCTCTGAATTTTGTCCATTTTCACACTGCAGGGCTTTGCAGTAGCAATGAAGGCCGGCATGACTAAGACTGAGCTTGATGAGACGGTGGGTATTCACCCTAGCTCAGCAGAGGAGCTAACCACAATGCGAGATTCTGTGAGACAGTACAAGGACAAGAAGTTGATAAGCAAGTAGTGCCTGAAGCCTTTATGGTGTTAGACAGTACAAGGACAAGAAACTCATAAGCAAGTAGTGCCTGAAGCCTTTATGAACGCCTCATGCAAGAAAGCCCATGTATGTTTTTGTTTGTAAGCCACGCAGCCTTATGACAAGCAAAGGTGCAGTCACGCCCGCATGTTTGACAGAAGTGTGATGGGTACATGTGTATAAGTGTGTGTGCATTTTGAAGACTCTGCCAGTGGCTAGCAATATTGATGAGGGGCATCACTGATTGTAGGATGTTGGCATTACTATAGCTGTGTGCTAGTTTGTCCTTGAGCCAAACAATGTGAGTGCTGGCAACAGTGACTGCTGTTGGCGCTTGGGTGCAGCCTCAGCAGACACAATGAAGGGCCGTTGTGTGTCTTGAAGGGCCGTTGTGTGTCTTGTAAAACTTGTCTCTGAGGCATCACCAGCTTGCATCCCGCAAAGGCATGCAGCAGGTATGTCCATGAACAAGCCCATCGTCTGGTACAGGGTACACCAGAGCCAATACCGCCTCATGGGGTAGGCCTTCAGCCTCGGCAGGCATGTTAATTTCTGCCAGCCAGCATTGTGGTATTGTGGCACTGGGCCAGTCATGATTGCTTCAGAGTGGCCAACAAAGTAGTATCAAGAGGAGCAACAGCAGCAGCTGCACACTGGCACCCTCTGTCAAAAGGTGCCAGGAGGACCAACACTATATAGTAGCTAGAGGGACCAATCCTATATAGTAGTATTACAGGCCATGCACATTTGCTTGACTGACTACTAACCTTGGGGGTTCTTCTACGTTAGGCAAATATATATATATTTATGTCCATAAGCATGTAGATTAAGTGTGTGGGTAGTTACTCATGAGTGGGCTTGTGATTACACCAAGAAGGCCTGCCAACAGGGCACAGTGATTGTGACATGCGTACAGGCCTACCCAGCGTGCAAGTTGCAAGTTGTAGTCAGTGCTTTGTCCGCTCTGAACCCAAATCATCACAGTTGAAAGTAGTACAGTTGCAAATGGTACACGCTTGTATAGTCTGGCAGATATGCATACTGGCAAGGTTGTTGTCACCAGATAATGCCATGTAACAAAGCTGTCGAAGTATCATGCAAGTTGACAGTGAAAAGATTTGCAACTGTTGCAAATTGTTACAATACTGTGCTAGTACTGCAGCCGCTGGCTTTTGGCTGCAAGCGTATATATAAGAAACGTGTCTCAGGACTCCATGCTTGCAAGTTGGTGGCCACCATGGTGTATGAGTTGCCATGGCCAATCTCCTACACATGCTCAACAGCAGCAGCCCCTGTGTTAGCAGCATCATTAGCAAGTAGCTCATAATTGCATTCAACAGCTTCTTGCCGGCCAAGAGCAATTTTGGCCTCGTTGGCAATATCCCTCAAGTCCTCTGTGTAACACGGTAGGAGGCATCCCACCAAAGTTTTCCATACACAGGCAACCACCAGAAAGTATGGAAGCGAGAAAAGCGCTCCTTCAAACTCTCCTGCGATTTCCTGGTCGCGCTCGCTGCCAGGCTCTGCTGTATTGGTGACGATATCGAAAGCTGCGATGACAGCAAGCATTGCCCAGGCCGACAGGACGATCATGATGATGACAGTGGCCAGCACCGCAAAAGCCTTGCGCGTGAGGTTTGTCAACGCCATTGCAAGTTGAACACGTCCGATCTGGCAAGTGTTAGTGCGTATCTGCACGCAGTCACAGCAAGCTTCGTTGCTTCAGACTTGACGGATACTTGAAGACTCAACACCTGTTACCGGCCTGCGCTCACTGCTCATATAAGTATATGTGTCACGTCAATCTCGAGCTGACCAGACAGATAAGTTACAGCAATTTTGCAGAGCAGCTGCAGACACTTACAGGAGCCTGCTAGTAGTTTGAGAGCAGTGCGCCCAGGTTAGGCTCGACGATATTGCCGAAGCTGCTTCGACGGGCAAGCTCTTCTCAGGCTCGCACGTGCCGGTGAACAAGGCACCGTAGGTACAGGTTCTCAAGAACGAAAGTCTGGACAGTCTTTCCTCTCACAACAGCGCTGAGCTTGTGAGATCCTATACAAACAGCACCAGATGTGCGCTCGGTTGTACCTGAGTACCGGAGAGACCAGAGAGACAGCCGTTACACATCTGAGTAAGGCCAGAAGCCGCTGCGCCTTGGACATGACAAATGACGTGACTTGGCGTGCTGTGGTTGACACCTTGGATCTAGATTTCATGATGATTTGAACATGATTGGCACAAGCGATCGGCTGTGTTGGCTGGCAGAAACTTGTAAAATCCTTCTTCTTCTTCTGGTTCTAGCCCCATCAAACCTCTGCTTGACCTGTTGCTACAGCTAACAAAGCTTTCAGCAAGCAGCTTCATTACTGTTGTCATACATTCTCAATGACACAGCAGCTGCTTCTACCAATGCCATTGAGATAACTGCTGAGCCTGCGTTACAACGCTGTCACTGCTATAGATTCCATCCATGGTCTGACACAGCAGCCGCAGGGACTACTGTGCATTAGGTGGTTTGGTTTTGCTGTTGCCAAGCAGGCCCGAGAAGAAGCTTATTGTGGCCTGTCCAACTTCTGCAGCCCTGAGGACCCCCAGGGTCACGGCCACACCTGCAGATAATAACAATAATAATAAAAATAATGAATTCGCTTTCCAGCTGATGACGAGCTAAGTACGTGCGTGGCAAGTCTTGTCTCTTGATAGGTAGCGTAGTCAAAGGCTCAAATTCACCACAATTACTATAGCAGTCGAAGAAATCAGGAACTGTGCTGACTTACGTTAATAGGTACATGCATGGCCAGTCTTGCGTTGTGAAAACAAGCACACAATCATTACATTGCTGATCAGTTTAAACAGGTGGTCAAGAAAGGTACACCTCTAGGTGCTTGTTGAGCCTGTTGTAACCCATGGCTAGTCATATACATAGTCACAACAACACTGCACTTGCAGTGGCATCAGCGTAAGTATGGGCAACTTCAAGGTGGTGAATGCTCAACTACCTTTTCAGATGATGCGGGGACAGTGCAACCAAAGATGAGCATTTACAAACACAAGGCTTTGCTTGTAACCCATACACAGCCAGACGTTGTGCTCTCTGTCAGTGTTTCCCTTACTTGCTTGCTATAGGCAGTGTCAAACACTAGGTTTTTGTGCTGTGCTTGTGTGCACAGTTTATGTTTGCATTGACACATGCCAGCAGTTGAAACCTATCATGATGATGGACTGACTGACTGGTTGACTGACTGCTTGATTGGTTGAAAAATGAAGCACACCTGGCTGTGAAGCACGCATTTCACTGCTGCCAGCATTGCTGCTGCTTTGGGTCTGCCCCTTGCCTGATCCAAAAACTTCTTCCTCCTGTAGTCTCTGCTGCTGCTGACTATCAACCGGCTCTGTTGGTTCTGTTCTCTGAGCCTCTTCTTCTGCTGATGATGTTGGTGGCTGTGATGAGGATGCCAGGGGGGCCCTGTCACCCAGGGGGTCTGTCTGTGTGTCAATGCCGGCACCTGGCGATGAAGCTAGACTGTTTGGCTGAGCCGAGGTGCCACCTTCACCCTCAGCTGCTGCTGCAGCTGCCTGAGAAGCTTCTGCTGCAGGTGGTGCATCGGTCAGGGTGTAGTAATACCCCTGTGGGAGGTTGTGGGTGCTGGCGCCATTTAGGACCCTGCCGTTGACCTGGAAAACAAATGCGGCATTCAAAGACGCCACCAACTTGACACAAGCAGTCTTCAGCGCTTCTATTGTGCGCTCTCCAAAACAATCTTACTGTCAAGTGCTCTCACATGGATTGACAGGGCTTCTAGCCTTCTTCAACTTGAGGCTTGCTTTGAACAACACAGAAACATGCAAGTGTCCAAGCTGAGATTGCAAGAAGTATGTTGGGCTTGCAGAGGAACTTCTGTTTGTTACCTTCATGGCTGGCGGATCAGGTCCAGCGTTGCCTAAAGAGGCCAGCTCCTGTTGGAGACTGCCAGCCTGGTTGTCACTGGCCTGCAAGGAAGCTTCCAGAGAAGCCAGCTGGTCCCCCATCCCTTGCACCTGCTGCTGTAGGTCCACCTGCAACCATCCACTCTTGACTTCTCAATATAAACTTTGTAATAACTTGTAGGAGATTCTTTCTTTTCTTTACCCCCATCCCTTGCACCTGCTGCTGTAGGTCCACCTGCAGACATGCCCTCGTTCTTGTAGTAACTTCTCATTCAATTTGTCGCCAACTTCTCATTCAATTTGACGCCAAAAGGTGCAGCAATTTCTTTTCTTTCTAGTCATTCGTGTCGGGATACAGGCTTCTGGTCTGACGAGTGTGGACACGGACGCATCAAATCTTCTGGCTTTCAAGCACATGTTTATCACTGATGCTGCTGACTGAGCTCCTGCTGGGATGGACTCTAGGGTTGATGCTGGGATGGATTTGATCAGAGAATCACTGCTGCAGCAGTAGGACTGCAGGATGCAAGCACTTGGACAGCACAGCACAGCACAGCACAGCACAGCACAGCACAGCACAGCACAGCACAGCACAGCACAGCACAGCACATTGCAGGACTTTCCGTCGAACACTGGTCGACAGCACATCAGCCTGCTTCAGCCAGGGACTGTGAATACTGAAATTTGAATCTACAGCTGCGACAAGTGGAAACCTGTGGCCCACCAAACAGGGATTGAACTAGGCTTTTGCCGACTTGGGCAAGTGCAGCAGGCATAGGAGCTGCACCCTCCTCTTTTTCTTTAGAAAGAAAAAAACCAACAAGAAAGGAAAAAACTTCTTGGCGTCAAATTAACAAGAAGCCAAGTATGAAACCGGGCTGCCCAGGCTCGTTGTGTTTACTGACAGAGCTAGAAGTCTGGTGGGAGGTCATCATGACCTCTGACTCTGACCGTGGTGGCAAGGGCAAGGCTCCAAGCAAGCCACTTTGCCCTGGTGGAGAAAAGCCGTGGTTGATTGCCAAGCGAAACTTCTTGTCAACTAGCCAAGCCTTTTCACCACCAGGGCAAAACGGCTTGCCAGTAGCCCAGTTCTTGCCCCCAGAGTTGGAGTCAGAGCTCTCGTTGACTGCCCTGCTCTGCTGCTGCTGCTTAGCCCCTTGTAGGCTGGTCTGGCCAGAAGCGTTTTCCATGATGGGAACGGCATTGTCAATGTCAAGGGCAAGAAGACATTGATATTGGCAATCCCATTCCCATCGTGGAACATGCTTCTGGCCAGAGCGGCCCACAAGGGGCGAAGCAGCACACACAGCACAGCACAGCACAGCACAGCACAGCACCACACAGCATGCAACAAACAAACAGACAAACAAATGAAGGAGTGCATAAATGAGTGCATGAATGAATTGGTAAACAATGGATGAAGACTGCATGGATTATCAACTGAACAAACGGATGAATGGATGAGTAAACAATGGATGATCACTGCATGGATTACCAACTGAACAAACGAATGAATGGGTGTTGAGAGGCAGGGTCAAGAGGTGCAGTGAGCGTACTTTCAGAGCTTGGTTGTTTTCAACTCTGGCAGCAAATGAGGGCATGCACAGATGACTACATGAAAAGTTGAATGAATATTACAGCAGGGGTCAAGAGGTGCATTGAGCATGCCTTCAGGGCTTGGTTGTTTTCCGCTCGCATGCATGATGAACAATTCAAGAAACAAATGAGCAAATCTTATGGGCATGCCTTCAGGGCTTGATTGTTTTCCACTCTGGCAGCAGCAGCACGCATTACCAACTGGACAAACAGATGAACAGATCTTATTGCAAGGTCAAGAGGAGCAGTGAGCATGCCTTCAGGGCTTGGTTGTTTTCCACTCGGGCAGCAAATGAGCGCATGCACAGATGACTACATGAACAGTTGAATGAATATTACGGCAGGGGTCAAGATATGCAGTGAGCGTGCCTTCAGGGCTTGGTTGTTTTCCACTCTGGCAGCAGCAGCACGCAGCTCCTGGAGGCGGCCATCCAGCATGCTCTGCTGCCAAGCCACATGCTGGTCTTGCAGCTCAGTCATCTGCAGCTGCAGCCTCTGGATTTGGTCCCGGTTCTGTGATGCAGAGGAATTTGTTGAGCCCAGCTGTGTTTCCAGTGCAGCTAGGGCAGCTTGCTTTGCAGCAACCTGCAGCCAAGCACAAGCATCTGGTCCATGTTTTGTGACACAGAGGCAGTTGTTATGCCAAGGGCTTTGTGTTCTGAGACGCGGAGGAGCTTGTTGAGCTGAGCTGGGTTTCTAGTGCAGCTAGGGGCAGCTTGCTTGGCAGCGACCTGCAGCCAAGCACAAGTATCGGGTCCATGTTTCGTGACACAGAGGCAGTTGTTGAGGCAAAGGCTGTCTAGTGCAACCCGGGCAGCTTGCTTGGCAGCAACCTGCAGCTAAGCACAGGTATATGGTCCATGTGTCGTGACACAGGTAGTTTTTGAGCTAAGGGCTTGGTGTTCTGTGACGCCGAGGTATTTGTTGAGCCAAGCTGTGTTTCCAATGCAGCTAGGGCAGCTTGCTTGGCGGCAATCCTGCAGGTAGGCACAAGTATCTGGCCCTTGTCTTGTAGTACAGGTAGTTGTTGAGCCAAGGGTTTTTTGTTGTGTGATGTCGAGGCACTTGTTAAACCAAGCTGGGTTTCTAGTGCAGCTAGGGCAGCTTGCTTGGCAGCAACCTGCAGCCAAGCACAAACATCTGGTCCATGTTTCGTGGCATAGGGGCAGTTGTTAAGCCAAGGGCTTTCTGGTGCAGCCCTGGCAGTGCAGCTCTGCAGCAACCTGCAAACAAGCAGAAGCTGCTGTTTTGCCCTGAATGGCCCTAACGACAAAATGATATGTGATATGTGATTGGTTTACAGCCTCTGGAAAATGATTTTAGGTCCTTGGCATTTGTGAGACCAAGGTGTGTGTGCATCTAACCCGCAACTTTGGAAGCCATTTGACCACCCTTTCTGGGCAGCATACATGGGGATTTTTGGGGCCTATCTGTGGCCTCAGGGGAGGTTTCCTGGGCTATCTGTGTCCCCAAGAGAGGTGGCTTAGGCAGCCCTGGAATACTTTTCCTACAGTTTTGAGTTACAGGAAGAAGACCAGTCCATCTGATGACTGGACACACACACAGACACAGACTTATAGCAGCAGTCACCTCATTGACACTCATGACGCAGTCTGCCATGTGATGGGCAGATCACATGCCTGACATGCAACTTGCAAATTGCGCAGTGCCTAGAGGGCGGGCAGGCAGGCAGGCAAGCAGGCAGGCAGGCAGGCAGACAGACAGACAGACAGACAGGCAGGCAGGCAGGCAGACAGACACACGAAGAAACAGTGTGCAAGGTACACACCTGTGATCTCAGCAACTGGATCTCTGACAAGTCAGATACAATGCTTGTTTGCAACTCCAATGGCGGGCTCACGCTACTGCTGCTGCTGTCTGCTGACACAGCATCTATCCTCTGCTCTGTGCCAGAACTCAGTGCGTAAGGATCAGCACCTGTCTGAAGCTCACTCGAAGAAGCAGAAGTCTGGGCGGCTGCATCAGCAGCTGCTGCCAGGTCCTCAGCTGCTGCATCAGATTTATGATCCTGAGGAAGACGGTTGCCATTTGGAATGGTGCTCAGAAGGAAGCTCTGTAAAGCTGACACACGTGTGTCACTGAACTCCGCAACTGATGACTCATCAGCAGCAGAGTGAGCAGCTTCCTCGGCAGCTGCTGCCAGGTCTTCAGCTGCTGCATCTGACAGACCATCATCAGAAGGCGAGAAGTCAGCACCATCAGGTCTACTACTTGGTGGACTGACAGGACCACTATCAGCTGGATCACTGGTGAGAAACTCCTGCGGAGCTGACTCAGCAGTTCTGCTAGCATCTGGTGACTCATCTGACCCATCCGCTGCTGAGGGAGTTGCTGCATGTGCAGCTTCTTCAGCAGCTGCTGCCAAGTCTTCCGCAGCTGCATCTGACAGATCAGCATCCACTATCAATCCACCATCTGCTGAGGGAGTTGCTGCGTGTGCAGCTTCCTCAGCAGCTGCTGTGTGTGCAGCTTCCTCAGCAGCTGCTGCCAAGTCTTTTGCAGCTGCATCCGACAGGTCAGCGCCCTCTATAACTCCACCATCTGGGATAGAGCTTGGAGGGCTCACATCACCGATGTCTGCATCCATGCTATGGTTTGAACTTGAAGCTGCCGCCTGCTGTGCTTTACTGGCAGATCCTGTCAGGCTGTCAACTGCGGTTGCAAGTCCATCTTGCATGACAGCTTCTGATGCTGCCAGGTCACTGATGAGATCTTGTGGCAACTGCTGTTGCGCGTCGATTGGAGTGGAGCCCGTGACATGGGCTGCCAGGGGTTCTGGAGCGCTGGATGTAGGTGCGTCTGAAGCTTTTGGCGAGGTAGCTGTCAGCTGCTCCTCAACTGCGCAAGTGACGTGGGAGGTGAGGCAGATGGGAGCCATGTGCACAGGGGACTTAACTTAAAAAAACTAAGAAGAATCATAGGGATCCCTCAAGGGGAGAAAGGACAAGATGTGTTGATCCCAAGAGGGCAGTGAAGGTGTGTGGAGCAGCAGTTAAATCCTGAGAAGGTTAAACAGACACCAAAGCCTATGTGCAGCCGGTGACAGGGGGGCGGGTTGGGGGGAGTGGGGGGGTAAAGAGGAGGCGGGTACCAGGGAAGGGGTTGGAGAGGTGGGTGAGGAAGGAGGGTGGAGAGGGGGTGGCTTGGAGCATATATGACATGCACAGTGTAGATGAGACGATTGTTGCGTACACCTGACTCATTTATGCTGTGATTGAATGAGACAGTCATTGCAAAAATGAGTCAGGTGTATGCAACAACTGTCTCCTGTACACTGTGCATGCGATGCATGCTCCAAGCAACCCCCCTCTCTACCCTAATAATAATAATTATGTATATTCAGCCAGCAGGCATCAGGTATGTGCGACCTCTCCACCCTCATATAGGTGTACGTAACATGTACCCCACAGATCACTTGTTTAGCACCAAAACAGTGTATCACAGTGTGAGCTGTACCACAAACCTGCTGCCTTCAAGTCCACGCTAGTTTCCTGGTAAAGCTGTGTTGTCTGAGAAAAACCACACAAGAGCCACATCATCACAAGCTTCTGTGATGCAGGTCAATCAGTATAAGCAGCAAACACGCAGACCAAATGACAAGCATAGGCACTAGTCATGAGGATAAATACTTGAACATGAGCGACAGCAATTCCCGAATTTACCATTGGATCCCCACTACTCTAAAGTCAATTATTGACCTGATCAGCACCGATCCTCACAGGCAACCAATGTTCCCATACATGATCATTTGGAAGAATGAGCGATGACAGACAGACACACAGACAGACATCAATGTGGGCAGCAGCAACCTCACATGCACCCTGAACATGCACCCTGTTGAGCATTAGCACACTGCCTACCACAAACAACATCTCTACCCACCCCAAATGAGTGGTCTCTCTTCGCACAAACCAGAAGACATGTTGGCTGCATAGCAGGGTGAGATACAGTGCAGAAGGGTATTGAATACACAAAGCACAAGGACCAGCAGCAAAGCATGTAGTTAAAGATGGTTTATAAGCGTACTTTCAAGGTGCTTTTTTTACAGTACCAAAGGTTTTGTTGATGAGCAGCGGCCCACTCATGCAAGAGTAGCTTCGACGGAGTCAAAAAAGGCACACCAAGCCGCAAAACAAACAGCACTATGTATGGTGGTGGCACACAAGGCCTGGACCAATTTTACTTCTTATACATCAGTATATATATGTATATGTGTCACTTCTGTCCCGACAAAATCTTCTGCATGTAAGCGCACAGAAACCCATGCTACACACATACAGCTTGTGTGTGCAGTTGTGAAATTGACCTGATGTAGTACAGAAATTGCAAATGGGCTTGATGTCAAATATGTGGCGACACAAGTCAGATGTGCCAGGTATGGGTGTATACGGTAGGATTTCATGTTTGGTGCAGGGTCTGACGCTGTCTACCTTGTGCCTTGCCAATGCTGCCCTGGGCTGCTGCCAGTGCATCAGTCATCACTGCTTCTGAGGCTGCCAGGTCATCCACCAACCCTTCTCTTGACATGCTACCACCTACAACAAACAAAAGTGGTGGCTCAGTATGAAGAGTATGAACAATCTGTTCATCGCGCTGCTGAGCCAAGCTGTGCTGTTTGTGTTGCTGCTGAGCTAAGGGCTTCAGCCATCTCTGCTTCTGAGGCTGCCAGATCATCCACCAACCCTTCTCGCGACATGCTACCACCTACAGCAAACAACAATGCTGGCTCAGTACAAACGTGGGAACATTCTGATTTGTCGCGCTGCTGAGCCAAGCTATGCTGTTTGTGCTGCTGTCAGTGCATCAGTCATCACTGCTTCTGAGGCTGCAAAAACGTTCACCAACCCTTCTTTAGACATGCTGCCACCTACAACAAACAAAAGTGGTGGCTCAATATGAAATGTATGAACATGCTATTCGGTGCGGTGCTGAGCAAAGTTATGCTGTTTGTGTTGCTGCTGCCAGTGCATCAGTCATCACCGCTTCTGAGGCTGCGAAAACGTTCACCAAGCCTTCTTTTGACATGCTACCACCTACAGCAAGCAAACATGATGGCTCAACAAGAAAAGTATCGACATGCTATTAGTCGCTTGACGAGCCAAGCAATGCTGTTTGTATTGCTGCTAAGCCTTCAGGCGTTACAGCTTCTGAGGCTGCTGTATTATCTACCAATCTTTCCTTGGAGGTGCTACCACCTGCAACAAAACAGCAAGTGACGATGTTTTATCCGGTGCCTTGTCAGCATGAACACCAAGGGGCAACCATTGCCGTGTCAGCATGAACACCAAAAAGCAGCTAGCGCCTTGTCAGCATGAACATCAAGGAGCAGCCGTTGCCTTGCCAGCATGAACACCAGAAGGCAGCCTTTGCCTTGTCAGCATGAACACCAAACAGCAGCCAGCGCCTTGTCAGCATGAACACTAAGGGGCAGCCATTGCCTTGTCACCATAAACATCAAGGGGCAGCCATTGCCTTGTCAGCACTCATCAATCAGCAGCCGTTGCCTTGTCAGCATGAACACCAACAGGCAGCCATTGCCTTGTCAGCATGAACACTAAGGGGCAGCCATTGTCTTGTCAGCATTTCTTAGTCAGCAACTCACCATTGGGCAGCTCAAAGTCTGAGTCTGTGATGGCTTCAGACGTCTCCAACTGTGCGTCTGTCACAATGTTCTGATCTGAGTCAGGGTCAGCAGCTTGCACCGCACCTATGCACACACACACAATGATGACCACTGCCATTCTGATTGCATCAGCACATAATGCATCAGCAAAGATTGCGTCAGCAGCCAAAGCGGCAGCATGAGCACATTTGCATCAGGAGAAGTGTGTAAGTCAAGACAAAAAGTAGCATATGCAGAGTCACAGTCTTCCATACGGCTAGGCAAGGTCAGAGACATCTCTAAATTCACCTCAGCTGAGCAAATTCTTTGACAGCCAGGTCTGAAGCAAAACAGATAACTGCAGGCCGTGCAAGCTGCATAGCAAAGGTCATGACAGCAAATAGATATGTTGTCAAAGTGGTCCAGCAGGAAGCTGCCAGTGCTTGCATGCGGGTATTGCCAGCACAATTGTAGAATGAGGTAACATATACATCAATACAGATACATCACAGCTATGGTCAAGGCGCCGATTCCACAACACCCACAATGCCAGCATATCACTGCACTGGATTTCAAACCCTAACCATGTCAAGGGTTCTTGGTAATCCTAACAACCGAATGCAACTCAGAGCTGGAGCACACACAAACAAATGGACACAAAGCGATACCTGCAAAGCTCTGCGTGCTGACTTCTGCATCCGTGAGTGGGTGTGTGTCATCCTCAGCAGCAGTTGATGTGCTTGGCATGTCCTGTGCCAACAGCTCATTTCCAGGTGCAATGGCCGCAACACCAGCATCAATGAGGGCATCAGCCTCAGGGGATAGCTGAGCGTCTCGGTCTACCTCTGCAGGTGACAAGTCACCGGATTCTAGACTCGTGTCTGAACTTTGCCCCTGCGAGTATGGGTCAGGGCTAGGGCTATGGCTAGGGTTTGCCTCTGAGCTGAGGAGGGTGTCCATTGCAGCTGCTGCTTGGGGACTGAGCCTAGCAGCTGCTTCGTCAAGTTCTGCATCGGTCACCTGGGCATCTGACGTATTGACAGCCTTTGTGTCAGCAGCTGCCGCAGCAGCTATTTCGGCAGTGCCGTCAGAAGTTGATGATGCCAGTAAGTCTTGCTGGGCAGGGGTGTCAAGCTCAGGCATCTGTCCAGGCATGGCTGCATCTGAAGCCTGGTCAACAGGTTCTGCCACCAGCTTCTGTGTTGGCTTCCGCCTGATAGGCTTGAAGGCGGATGCTGCCATGCGAGTTGGGACCTTGGTGCCGGGGATGGGGGTTGAGGTGGGGTCTGCAGGGGTTGCCACTGGGGGTGGCATGACCCTAGCTGTGGTGTTGTACTTGGCTGTCAGCCAATCAGGAATCGCAAAATTGTCGCTGACATCAGCATCAGCGCTCTCGATCTCCAGATCATCCTCCAATCCCGATGAATCTGCCAGCTGTGAGTCAGCACTGCCATCCTTCAGGGGAAATGGCGAGGAAGAAGAAGAGACGGTGGACAGGGAGACGTAGTCAGGGACTGGGGTGGCCCTCTTGCCTTTGGGCTTCCCCCTTTTGGCCTTGGGCTGAGGCGGGGAATCATTTGGATCTGATTTAGTATCCTGCAGAACAACATCCAACATCAGATTGGTATGTTTGGTCATTCACTCACTTGCTCGCTCACTTACTCACTCACTTAATGACTCACTCATCCATTGATTCAACACCTATTTCCCTAGGGTTAGGTACATACAGTCTGATCGAGCCGTCCCTGCATGAAGTCCTTTTCTGGCAGTCAAGGTAACAGTCTTTATGATCCCAAAACGTCTATTTTGATTCACAAACGTCTATTTTGCTTCACGAACGTCCATTACAGTGGAAGTTTAGACTCAGAAGCGCCTGGGGACAGTTGAGTCAGATTCCTGTATTGGCAAGATGTTGTAGACATTGTGTGTTAAATGTGGAACAAGTCAGCCTGCACAGCTTCACGCCAAGCTTTACAGTATTTGACTTATGTTCAATCAAGAAACTTTTAAAGCTATGACCAGGCCACCTACTGCCCTCAACTCAACAGAAACAAGACTCTCTTAGGCAGCCAGGGCTGGGGGGGGGGGAGAGGGTCAGATAATTTCAGCCAGACTATGTTAGTGGGTAAGCTCAAATTGCAGATGCGCTCGAGTTGCTGCAGCTGAGCGCATCTGCATTTTGCACGGCAAGTCTGTACCTGTCCAAGAAGCATACAGAGCCTTGCAACAAGTTAGTCATAGGACTGTCTATGACTAGTTTGTAGCAAGAATCTGTATGCGCATTATGCGCTTGCCTCCTGGGGTGGCAGACATTGAACCAACGCTGCTGTCTTGAATGTATGCAAGCCCAGTGCTTGTAGAACAGCAAGCTAGGCAAATCTGGACACGAGCAATTACCATTTGCTATGAAACACACTGACATAAGCAAACATCAGCAACTGTTTCTTAACACTATGACAGAAAAATATGCTGCAGCTGGATGGTTAGAGTCCCTGAAACAGCCAGATGATCATGCTATATTCCTACCTAATGTAAAGTCACATGACATTACATCACTGGCAGAATTTGATTCCACGAGAGTTTAATACCAATTGGAACAGAAGAATAAATGCTCACCCCTGACGCCTTCTTTGCCTGCTGCCTGGCTTTGCCGTACTGTTCATTAGTCATCCCCGCCCCATCGCTCATCGACTCTACATCCTCTTCATCCAATGCGGCACCATCTGCTGAAGAGGCAGAGGTTTGGAAACCATCTGCCAGCTCAGCATTGTTCAGGAAGGCTTCTGATCCATCAGGCTCTTGAAGACCATCAAAAGGCTCAGCACCATAGCCCCGAGCAGCTGCAGCAAAAATAGGGCTTGTGTATGGGTGAGTGTTTAGGGTTTAGGGTTTGGTCAGGGTTCAGACTAGAAGGTCAAGTACAGCAGCATGATAGCCCAAGTCCTTGAAATCAGATGAGCAACTGGTCATAGAAAAACATGACAGAAGGCTGCTGAGCTAAAAGGAAGCTGAACACTGGTGGTGTGCAAGGTGCACACTGATGGTGTGCATGTCAGCTTCTGGCGCATCAAACTTCACAAAATTATCAAGACCTTCAGCTTCTTCCCGACAGCTGCCAAGTCTGCCAAGTCTTTGGCATCAAAGTCCCTGAGAAGATGAAGCACACAGAACCCAGCCTATTCAAGGTTTAGGGTTGAGGGTTTTGGCTCTAAACCCTAAACCCAGTGATGATTAAGCACACAGAACCAAGTATTTTTCAGTCGTTGGGGGCCAGCTTGCCCATTTGACCCCATTGCAGTCTTTCATCAGAATCGACGCTACTCGCAGTACAGCTTACCAGTCATAGGTAAGTCTTCTTCTTCAGAAGATGCGAGCCCTTCTTCGCCTTCAGCATCGTCTTCATCACTGCCTGATGCCAACGGGGATCTTGCTTCTGTGGCTCTGCTGCCGTATACATCATCTTCATCCTCTGCTATGTCTGCCGCCGCCAATCGGCTGGCTTGCCGCCGCCGCTGCGCTGAGCCCTGCACCAATTCAAATAAAGTTCATTTTTTGGGCCAGACAAAATCATGTCTGTTACGAAGAAGCACCTCTTGGATTGAACAGGAGTTTTGAACAAGACAAAGTCGAGCCATGTGACAAGAAGTGGGGTGGGGAGTTTGCAAGATTTGTGCAATACAGCGATGACAGCGCTATCTTGTAGAGCAGCAACAGCGGTGACGGCAAAATTTGTTTTCATGGAGATTTACACCAAATGGACTGATCGATTGGTTTGTTGATTATGCCAATGGCCCTAAGAACCACTTCAAGGGCTGAAGAGAATTGTGCACTTGTATAGGCCTATCACATAAATCACATGCTGAGCATGGGTTTTCCTAAGAGAACGCTCACATCAATTTCACATCTCAGACCATGCTTTTGGGACAACGCACACCTGATTTTGCCTGGTGACATCATCGCCAACTAATCCACTGGCAGCAACACCCATGTCCTCTAACCTGCCCATGGTTTCGTCATCGTTGCCAAAATTGGCTTCTGTCAAATCACCATCAGCATTCTGCAGGCAGTTGTGGATTTAGTGGATGAATGCATTTACTGCTAATCATCCTGCCAAAAGGAGGTTTTCCAAAAGAAGCTTGTCACTTTGAAGTCAGACACACTTTGGGGTTCACGATTTTTAGTGCCTCTGCCCAGAGGATATATGAGTAACTTGGCCTTCAAAAGCTGGATTGGCGTTTTACATGGTAGGGCTACAGCTGAAATGTGCATGAGGCGTTTTCCATTATGCCATGTTTCTGACCTTGGGAAAAGCAGTCGCATACCAGCGCAAGCACTTAACAGTGATTCTGAGTTGATAATCACTCTCCACAATGTCAAGCTGTGACTCACCCTACTGAGTCGTGGTCTCTGTTCCTCATCCAGATCATACTCAGGATTAGGTTCTTGATCCAGCATCAAAACATCATCCATGCGTACATCATCCACCTCGTCGTCTTCTTGGTCGGCAAAGTCTGCTGGCTGTCTGTCTGTGCGTCTGCAGGAAAACAATCCTTCATTTGAATTTGCGAAGACTCTGCTACTATCCCATCAGCCAAGTGAAGTGTCAGTCTGTCTATCCATCTGTCTGTCTGTCCATCTGCAAACAGACGACACCTTTGCATCACATGGGCTTGTGTTGCAGACTCCCTCCAGACCTTCCTCTTCTTCACCAGCCAAATCTGCAGCCTGCCTGATTGCCTGCCTGTCAGTCTGTGTGCCTGTTTGTCACAATACACCTTACACACCTTCTGCTTTTCAGTCAACCCATGTCTGCAGCCTGCCCTGAGAGTCCCCCAGCACGCACGCACGCACTTTGCATCAACCCATGTGTAAGCAGAGCTTGATGAGCTAGAGTTGGTGTATGCTCTTTGGGGAGCATTTGAGACTGCATAGGGTTTAGGAACAAATGAGTGTGTGGGGGGCTGTGGTGTG
>JAABUS010004375.1_pt1 | contig 20496 bp, 22 predicted proteins | sample 5560161 | NCBI WGS metagenome assembly JAABUS01 (sample SAMN10711885, study PRJNA513376) | rock metagenome | isolation source: Antarctica rocks | place: Antarctica: Victoria Land, Trio Nunatak nord | collected 2016-01-04 | reverse complement strand
TGCGCAACACCGCCGTGCTGCGCAACCCCTCGGCCGCCCAGGTCGCCCGCGAGCTCGGCCTGCGCGCGGAGATCGACGGCGAGCGGTTCGACCTGGTCGTGCTCGGCGGCGGGCCGGCGGGGCTCGCCGCCGCCGTGTACGGAGGGTCCGAAGGGCTGCGCACGCTCGTGGCCGAGGCGTGGGCGCCAGGCGGGCACGAGCACGCGGATCGAGAACTACTTCGGCTTCCCCACCGGGATCTCCGGCACCGAGCTGACGCGCAAGGCGACGCTGCAGGCGCGCCGCTTCGACGCGGTTCTCTCGAGCTTCCACCGCGCGGTCGAGCTCGCGCGCGGGGAGGAGGGCTCGTCCGCATCGACCTCGACGACGAGCAGCACGCGCTCGCGCGCACGGTCGTCGTCGCCACCGGTGCCCGCTGGCGCACGCTCGCGGCCGACAACGTCGAGCGCTTCACGGGCGCCGGCGTCTACCACGCGGCCATGGCGAGCGACGCGGAGCGATGCCGCGGCGAGGACGTGATCGTGGTCGGCGGCGGCAACTCGGCCGGCCAGGCCGCGGTGCACCTCTCGCGCGCGGCGCGCAGCGTCCGGGTCGCCATCCGCGGCGAGGGCCTGGCGGCGACGATGTCGCGCTACCTGGTCGAGCGCGTCGAAGCCCGCCAGAACATCGAGATCCTCACCCGGACGGAGGTCAGCGCCGTCCACGGCAACGGCCGGGTAGAGCACGCGGATCTGCGCAACCGCGCGGACGGGGGAGTCGAGCGCGTGGGCGCGTCGGCCGTGTTCGTGATGATCGGCGCGGACCCGTGCACCGAGGCGGTGCACATGATGCTCGACCTCGACGAGGCCGGCTACATCCGTTGCGGCGACGGTGCGGCGGCGTGCGAGGGACCGAATCGCTGGGGCCTGGTCGACCGCCAGCCGCACCTGCTCGAGACCGTCTGGCCCGGCGTCTTCGCCGCCGGCGACGTCCGCGCCGGCGCGACCAAGCGCGTGGCCGGCGCCGTCGGCGACGGTGCCCTGGCGGTGCGCTTCGCCCACCAGGTGCTGCAGGCCTAGCGGCAGCGGAGTCAGCCCGCAGGGGAGGAGCTCGGCGGCGGCCTCTGCTCGACCCAGAGCGCGCGGGTCGGGGCGGGGCTCGGGTTGTGCCAGCTCCACGTAGAGCCCGCGGTGAGCGTGAGCGCCATCTCCTCCTCGACCGTGACTTCGCGCCCTTCGTCGTGCAGCACGAACTGGAGGGCGCCCTCGAGCACGAAGACGAAGTTCTCGCCGGGTCGCGAGAGCGGCCCGCCGCTCGTCTCCCCCGGCGGGACGAGGAGGAGGGCGGGCTCGAACGCGTGGCCCGGCGCGGCGAGCTCCTCCCAGGTCACGCCACCGACCAGCACGGTGACGAGCCGATCGTCCGGGCCCACGGCGCTGGGCAGCTCTCGGCGATGGGGCGCGAACTCCGCGAGCGTGATGTCCAGCGCCTGGCCCAGGCGCGAGAGGATCTGGAACGAGACGCCGCTCTCGCCGCGCTCGACGGCAGAGACGAAGGAGCGCGAGACGCCGACGCGGTCGGCCAGGGCCGCGACCGTCATTCGATGTTGCTTGCGCGCGGCGCGCACGATCGTGCCGATGCGCGCCCGCTCTGACGGCCGCTGCTCCAGCGAGGCGGCATCGCCGATGGCGGCGCTGTTCCAGCCGTGGCGCCGACGTAGCCGCGCGATCTGGCCCGCGCGCTCGAGATCGGCCTGCGTGTAGAGGCGGCGGCCGCGGGGGCTGCGCGCCGGCACCAGCAGCCCCTTCGTCTCCCACACGCGCAGCGTCTGGGCGCTCACGCCAACGGCCTCGGCGACTTGGCCGACCGTCAGGAGCGGCGCCGAACCGGCTTCCGGAGCGCTTGACATACCCTACAAGCCAACTGTAGCTTCGCCCGTGGCCAACCTACTGGCCGAACCTCGAGCAGTCCTGGTGGGGCTCGGTGTTGCTCATCAACGTCCCGATCGTCGCCATAGCGCTGATCGCCGTCGTCGCCGATGGAGCGCATGCGCGGAGCGCACGGTCGCTTCGCCGAGATCCCACATGAGCTCCATCAGCTCCGCTCAAGCTCAACGCAGCCGCGGGGCAACTTCCTGGACGCGTCGCCGTGTCACCGGGTCCTCGCGTCGTTCGAGGGGCGAACACACTGCTCCTGCGGCGACGGTTGCCGGCCGGGTTCGAGCCACCGCCCGACTACTACGCCCGTCGCGCCCGCTGACCCGCGGCGGCCTCCCGCGCGCACGTGACGCCGCCCGGCTAAGGCCGTATCGGCGGGGCGGGCCGGCCGTGGGCCGGGGCGTCGGACCGCTCGCCCGCGGGTGCTGGCTGCTCCGTGGCGCCGCGTCAGACGCTCTGGAAGAAGTTCAGGCCGTAGCGGTCGAGGAACTGCTGAACCTCGATGTTGAGCCGGAACAGCTCGCCGGTGAAGACGAGCACCCCCATCGCCACCAGCACGACGCCCGCGCTCGCCTGCACGAGCGCGTAGTGGCGCTTGAAGAACGCGAACGCACGTGTCGCGGCGTTGAAGGCGACCGCCGACGCGAGGAACGGCAGCGCGAGCCCGGCGGAGTAGACGGCGAGCAGCAGCGCTCCCTGCGCTGTGCCTTGGCTGGTGGAGGCCAGGCCGAGGATGGCGCCGAGCGTGGGCCCCACACAGGGCGTCCAGGCGATGGCGAACGCGGCGCCTGCCACGACCGGCCCGCCACGGCCGGCGCGCTCGATCAGCGCTTCGGGTCGCCATTCGCGGTTCAGGCGCGGCAGGAACACCGAACCGACGAACAACACTCCTAGGGCGACGATGGCTGCGCCTGCCACCCGGTTGAGCGTCGGCTGGTTGTCGAACAGGAACGCTCCGATCGCCGTCGCGCCCAGGCCGAGCAGGATGAAGATGAGCGAGAACGTGGCCACGAAGACGGCGCTGCGAGCAACCACTCGCGAGTCGAAGCGACGCCCGAGCTCGCGCGGCGCGGTGCCCGAGACGGTTGCCAGGTAGCCCGGCACTAGCGGCAGGCAGCACGGCGAGACGAACGAGACCAAGCCGGCGGCGAACGCCAGCGCGAGACTGGGAGCTTCAACCATCGAGCACGTAGCGGCGGATGTCTTCGTTGAGCTTCGCTTCGGAGGCGTAGGCGCCAACGTGTAACGCCACGACGTTGCCTGAAGCGTCGTAGAAGGCAGTGGTCGGAAAGCCCCGGCCGCCGCGAAACACTCGGGCGATCGACCCGTCGGGGTCGAAGTAGTGCGGGAACGGGACCGGGTAGCGCTCGATGAACCGGCGGGCGGGGTCCCGACTGTCTTTGGAATCCACGCCGAGGAAGGCCACCCGGTCACCGTAGCGTCGCGCCAGGCGCTCGAAGAACGGGAACTCGTAGCGGCACGGCCCGCACCAGGACGCCCATTCGTTGACGACGATGGGATAGCCGTGCAGCGACGCAAGCCGGGAGCGGAACGCGTCGCGGCCGCCGTCGAGCAGCCGGTTGGCCTGCTCGCGCACGGTCTCGAGCGCGCGCGGGTCGGCGGCCGCCCCTGTCGCTGGAGCGGTGGGCTCACTGCCGCAGGCGGCAAGCATCAGCGCCAGCGCAGCAGCGAGCACGACCAGGCTTGTACGCGACCGAAGCACGGACCTCTACTATCCCGGATAGCACCTCTTCAGGGATGACGTCCGCTCACGACCCCGAGCGTGCGGCGTCTTCGGCGCGCTCGCATTCGTCGCCGCTTGGGCGAACCTCCAGGGCGAAGCCCGGGTGTTCAGCTCCGCACGCCGCGGCTTGGCCGACCCCCAGGTGGCGAGCATGCGTGCGGCTGCATGCGATGAGTGCGGCATCACGGACACCGCGCGCTACTACCCGCATAGTTGCGATACTGATTGAATGGCCAAGCGTGAGGAAGAAAAGGCGCGTCGCCGCCAAGAGCGGCTGGCCCGCGAGCAGGCGGCCGCGGCCGCCGCCGCCCGCCGCAGGCGGCTCCAGTCGGTAGGCGTCGCGCTGATCGGCGTGCTGGCCGTGGCAGGCGTCGTCGTGGCGATCGTGGTCGGTGTCGGGGGTAGCGACTCCGAGACGGCGGCGCGGTCACCCAAGGCGAACGCGTCGACGGCCGCCAAGCTGCCGGCGCAGGCGACCTCGGACTATGAGGCCGCCGCCGCGGCCGCCGGTTGCAAGCTCCAGAACCCGGCCTTCGAGGGCGCCGGCCACGACGACAAGAACTTCACAGCCGCCGACTACAAGACGAACCCGCCGACGTCGGGGACCCCACTTCCCGGAGTGGTATGACGACGGCGTCTACAACCCGGGCGACACGCCCAACGTCGGTATGACCGTCCACACGCTCGAGCATGGGCGAATCGACGTCCAGTACAAGAAGGGCACCGACAAGCAGACCGTGGCGCGGTTGGAGGCGCTGCTCGCCGAACAGAACAACGGCTACCACATGCTGCTGTTCGAGAACGCGACCGACATGCCCTACGCGGTCGCCGCAACCGCGTGGACGCACCTGCTCGGCTGCCCGACGATGAACGACAAGGTCTTTGACGCGATCCGGACCTTCCGGGACCGCTACGTCGACAAGGGCCCCGAGCAGGTCCCCTGAGTTCACTGCATTGACGCCACTACGTAAGGCGGCTTCACGCCAATTCGTCGCCCGGGCGACGGCCGGAGCGTCGGCCCACAGATCGCGGACCCGGGCGGCACCGATGCCCACCATGGCCTCCACGAACTCCGAGGCCGAGATCGAGAAGAATGGGGCGCCCGCCTCTCCTGCCGCCGCGCGGGCCAGCAGCGTCTTGCCGGTGCCGGGGGGCCCGACAGCAGGATGCCGCGTGGGATGCGCCTCCCAGCCTGCGAGCGGTCGGGGGTTCTTCGGGAAGTCGACGATCTCGGCCAGCTCGCCCTTGGCCTCCGGGATTCCGGCGACATCGTCGAAGCTGATGCGCCGGTGTGAGCTCTCCACTCGCCGTGCGCGCGAGCGCCCGAAGGCTCCGAGCGGGCTCAGGCCGCCTCCCGCGGCGGCGCTGCGGCGCCCGAGCCAGACGAACAGGGCGACGAGCAGGAAGACCGGGCCAAACCCGAGCAGCAGGCTTGCCCGCTGTCCCCGCCGGTCGTTGCCCGGCTCGGCGTCGATCACGACGTTACGCGCCTCCGGTATGCGTGAGAGCGCCGCGTCGTCGGCGAAGGCGGGCACCTCCGTCTCGAACGCCCGCGCTTGCCCGGCGTCGCGGTCATTGCGCGGATACCGAACCGCCTTGCGGAAGCGGTAGTCGATGGTGTCGCCCGCGCCGATATGCGCTCGACGTTTCCGGCGCGCACCTCGTCGAGGAAGACTGGGCTGTACGGGACCCGCACGGCTCGTTCGGCGCCGGCGCCAGCAGCGCGACGTGTAGGTAGTTGAGGCCGAGCAGCGACAGGGCGACGAGCACGATGCGCCGGTTGGGGCGCATCCGGCGCGTCGCGTGAACGTCCGACGCGCCGCGGCCGTCCGGTGCCGGGCTGACGTACATGCCCAGGTCGTCGCGCGGCATGGGGGGTACGCGCTCGGCGCTCGTGGTCTCCGGCGCCGGACTCGGGCCCGGCCTCGGCCGGGCCCGCACCGGCGCGCCTTGCGTCGCTTCCCGACCCGAGATCGACCAGCGGGTCCATCAGCCGGCGTCGGCAGCGGGCGTCGCGGTCTGCACGGGATCCTGGCCGAGGCTGCCACGCGCTCCTCGGCGCGCCGAGCTGCCCATTCGAGGCAGGAGCCGCTTGAGCGAGACGGCGTTGACCGCCACGATGATGCTCGATCCAGACATGGCTAGCGCCCCGATCTCCGGTCGCAGGGTCAAGCCGATCGGGACGAAGACCCCAGCCGCGATAGGTAGGGCCAGAGAGTTGTAGCCCACGGCCCAGGCCAGGTTCTGGCGCATCTTGCGCAGCGTTCCACGGCTGATGGTGACGGCAGTGGACACGTCGAGCGGGTCTGAGCGCATGAGCACGACGTCGGCGGTCTCCACCGCGACGTCGGTGCCGGCGCCGATCGCGAAGCCGACGTCGGCCTGCGCGAGTGCCGGCGCGTCGTTGATCCCGTCGCCGACCATCCCGACCTTTCGCCCGTCGCGCTGGAGCTCGGCGACCTTGGCGGCCTTGTCGGCCGGTAGGACCTCGGCGATGACCTCGGCGATGCCGACCTCGGCGGCGATTCGCTCGGCGGTCGCTGCGCTGTCGCCGGAGATCATGACGGGCCGGATTCCGAGGCTCTTGAGGGTGCGCACAGCGTCAGCCGCGGACTGCCGAGGCGCATCGGCGAGCGCGATGACGCCGGCGGCGCGGCCGTCGATCCCGACGTGCACGATCGTCCTGCCTTGTTCGGCGAGTTCCGCGGTCAGCTCGGCGAACTCGTCAAGCGGGATGCCCTCGCGTTGGAGCATTCTCTCGTTGCCGATCACCAGCCGTCTGCCTTCCACCACGGCCAGCGCGCCGTGTCCCGGCACTGCGGCGAACGACTCGGCGTGCGGCGGCGACAAAGCGCGCTCGCGAGCCTCGCGAACGATCGCCGCGGCGAGCGGATGCTCGCTCTCGCGTTCCGAGCCGGCGACGAGGCGCAGGAGGTCCGCCTCGCTCACGACGTTGCCAGTCGCGACCGCGATCACTTCCGGCTCGCCGTGGGTGAGCGTGCCGGTCTTGTCGAAGACAATCGTGTCGAGGGTCGCGGCCTGCTCGATGCCGATGGCGTGCTTGAAGAGGATGCCGCGCTGCGCGCCGAGTCCAGAGCCGACCATCACGGCCGTGGGAGTTGCGAGTCCGAGCGCGTCCGGACAGGTGATGACGACGACGGTGATGGCGAACAGCAGGGATTCCTGCGCGTCGCGGCCGACGAGGACGAACCACACGAGGAAGGTCATCGTGCCGCCGAGCAGAGCCACCAGGACCAGCCAGAAGGCGGCGCGGTCGGCGAGCCGCTGCGCCGGCGCCTTGGAGTTCTGGGCCTTCTGAACCAGCTTGACGACCTGGGCGAGTGCCGTGTCGGAGCCGACTGCGGTTGCTCGAGCGCGAAGCGTGCCGTTGGCGTTGATCGTCGCGCCGATCAGCTGGTCGCCGACCGTCTTGTGGACGGGCAGGCTCTCTCCGGTGACGGTCGACTCGTCCACATCGCTCCGCCCCTCCACCACGTGGGCGTCGACCGGGATCTTCGCCCCCGGCCGGATGAGGAGCTCGTCGCCCACCTGGACCTCTCCGGTGGCGACCTCGACGGGCTCTCCGTCGCGCAGCACGAGTGCCTTGGGTGGTGCCAGATCGAGCAGCGCCCGGATGGCATCGTTGGCGCCGCCCCGGGCGCGCATCTCGAACCAGTGCCCGAGCAGCACGAAGGTGGCGAGGACGACGACCGCCTCGTAGAACACATCGCCGTCGATGAAGTACGTCGCCGCCACCGAATAGAGCCACCCCACGCCGACGGCGACGGCCACCAGGACCATCATGTCGAGCGTGCGCGCCCGCAGCGCCGCGAGAGCGGCCGTGAAGAAGATGGATGACGCGTAGAGCACAACCGGCAGGCTCAGGACGAGTTGCCACGTGTCGACGTTCAACCCGAGAGGAGTGGGCAGATCGAGCCCGAACACGTCGCGCCCGATAGCCGACCACAGCACGATGGGTACGGCGAAGAGCAGCGCGACGATGAACCGGTTGCGCATCTCGCGCACCATCGCGTCTATCGACTCCCCGACGTGTCCTCCTTGGCCGTGGCCGCCCTCGGCACGCTCGACCCCCGCGTCGTCGGCCGGCGCAGCAGGGCCGCCTTCCTCCCGGAGCGGGTCGCAGACGTGACACGGCACCGACCGCCCGGCGCAGGCATAGCCGCACTCCCGGATCCAGCGCCGGAGCTCGCGGATGGACGTGATCGTCGGGTCGTAGGTGACCGTGGCGGACTGCGCGGCGGCATTGCCCTCGAGGGCGATGACCCCCGGCCGGCGCCGAAGCGTCGCCTCGACGACGGCGTTCTCGCTACCGCGGTACAGGTTGCCCACATGCAGCACAGTCGTGGCGGGGGCGGTTACGTCGTCGTGATGTCCGGTTGCGGTGCCCATCGTTCGCTCCTGTCGTGCGTCACTCTCAGGCGTTACGGGCGCGGCCCGGAATCCATGACCTGCTCAGCGAACGGTATCCCGGAAACGAGGGCGCCCGTGCGCCCGGCGCCGGCTGGGAGTCGGTCGGCCACCGGCGTCTCGGCGTGCGTCGGCCGCACCTCGGTGCGCGCAGACCTGTCACCGGAGACTGCCTCCGTCGCGAAGCGGATCTCGATGGTCGTCTGCAACCTTCTCCTATGGACTCGTGGGCAAGACGACTGTCGCTGCACCCGGGCAGCATCAGCGGAGCTTCACCGCGCGTTCGCGGCGCTCGATGTCGTCGAGCAGGGCGGCGAGGGCGCAGAAGACGACGGCGAGCTCGCTGGCTACCGCGATCACCCCGAGTGGCTCGAGCCAGTTGCCCACGTCGTCGCCGAGTTCGGGGAACGCTACGAGTCTTGTGGCGGCGTAGCCCAGGACCGGCCAGGAGGCAGATGAGGCCTCCGGCGGCATAGACGACGGGGGCATCGTGCACCGCCGGCGGCGAGGATGAAGCAGGCGGCCGTCAGGAGGATGAAGAGCACTCCCATGTACGGCGCCTCCTCGAGGTGCTCGCCGATGACTGGAATGAGCGCGACGGCGGCCACCACGGCGCTGATGGCGAGGGGCACACGCCATGGCGCGCGCAGCCTTGGCGTGGCGCTCATCACGCGTCTCGTCCGTTCCTCAGCGGTGCCCATGGTGGCGCTCGAACTGCAGGTCGGGTGTGCATCGCTGTACGCACAACGACGGCATCGGTTCGACCTTGAGCGCATGCCCCAAGGCGACTCGATGGGCGCGCGCGAATCGCGAGGGCCACCGCTTGCCCGATGCAGGGCATGACGAGTTCCGGGAACACGCGTCTGGCGCCCGGGAGCCCAAGATGCCGCGTCGATCATCTGGTGGGCCACTCACCGCGCCCATTCGGTCGACCGCCTGCCCGGGCCGCTCACGGGTCACCTCAGGGTTGTCAGGTCCACAATCTACGACGAGCGTAGTATATCGGTTCCGTTGGCTCCCCCGCTCCGAGACCGTTCGCAAGGCTCCGTGCGGCAACTGGCGGCGGTCGGGGTCGTTGCGTCGCTGTTTGGCGTCGTGGTGGTCCTTCGGCTTCCCTGGTTCCCTCGGGAGGCAGCCGACCGAGCGCCGCCCGTCGATCGGCTGTTCGAAGTCCTGCTGGTCGTCTCGGTGCCGATGTTCACGCTTGTGGCCGCGGTCGTGCTCTTCTGCGCGTGGAAGTTCCGCGTGCGGCCAGGCGAGGAGCTCACAGACGGTCCGCCCATCCACGGCAACACACCGCTCGAGGTGATCTGGAGCACCATCCCCGCGCTCCTCATCGCCGGGCTGGTCTCTTACTCGTGGATCGTCCTCGGCGACAGCGAGCGCGAGCAGGCGCGGACGATGGTCGTACAGGTGACGGCGCGGCAGTTCGCTTGGAGCTTCGAGTACCCGCAGTCTGCGGAAAAGGGGGTCGCGTCGTCCATCCTGTATCTCCCGCAAGGAACGCCCGGTCGAGTTTCGCGTGCGCTCGCTGGACGTGATCCACGGCTTCTGGATTCCCGAGTTCCGCGCCAAGATCGACGCCGTGCCGGGTATCACCACGACGTTGCGCGTCACCGTCGCGCACGGGGCCCTACAGCGTCGTCTGCTCAGAGCTCTGCGGGCTCGAGCATGCGGTCATGCGCGCCAGCGCGGTGGTCGTTCCGCCGCGCCAGTTCGATCGGTGGCTGCAGCGTCGGCAGGCTACCTCGTGACTTCCGCGACGTAGGCGACCAGCGCCGCCAGCTCACGCTCCGACAGTCGCGATCGATAGTTCGTCGGCATGACCCCGGGCCTGTAGCCCTGCTCGACCATCGCGTTCGGCTCGACGATCGACTCCCGGATGAAGGCGCGAGAGCGGTCGGGAAGCAACCGATCGAGATTCGGGCCGACCGTCCCGGCCGTGCCCGCGTCGTTCAGCACGTGGCAGGCACCGCAGCCGGCCGCTCCGTTGAAGACCCGCCTCCCGGGCGGCCCGCCCGCCTTGCCCGCGCCGACGTCGGCGAGCGCACCGGTGTCCCTGCCCGGTGCCGCGACCGCCTGGGCGACGTAGGCGGCGACGTCCTCTGCGTCCGCTCCGGTGACCAGCCCGGCCGGCATCCGGCTCCCGCGCCTGGGGTGGAGGATCTGGCTCTCCACGACGCCCTCCACGGTGCTCCGCTGGAGGCCGTCGGCCAGCGCGCGGCCGAACGCCGCGTCGAGGTCGGGGCCGACCGTGGCCTGCGCCCCGGCGCGATCCAGCGAATGGCACGCGGCGCACCGCTGCACGAAGAGCTGCTTCCGGTTGACCCGGGTTGGGCGCACGATCGAGGACGTCGCAGGCGGTCAGCGCGAGCGCCCGGGCGAGGAGGCCGGCGACGGCGGCCGGCCCTCTGCGTCTCCGCGTGAGGCCCGCCACAAGGAGCGGGTCAGACGACGTCGCTCATCGTCCTGTAGATATCAGCGACGCTGGCCGGCGGCCGGCTCGTTGCCGGCCTCCGCGTCGGCGATCGCCGCGTCCAAGCGCTGTTGCTCGGCTCGCAGCCCGGCTATCGAGGTCGAGTTGTCCTCGGCGGCGGGCTTCTTCTGCCCGCGCATCATGAACCACATCATCAGTCCCATGCCGACCGGGCAGGCCAGCAGGGCGAGGCTGAGAAGGGCACTCTCCACGACGTTCCTCCGCTTGGTCACGGGCACCCGCGGTGCCCTCCTACGACGAGTGTAGTAGGTTTGGAACCTAGCGTGCGTGAGGATGAGCGAGGCGCAGCACACCGGCAGGGACCAGGAGCCGCCTCGGGGCTGGTCGCCGCCTGCGTTGGCGTCGCCTTCCTCTGGGCGATGAATCGCGCGGCGCCGGCGGTCGCCTTTCCGCCGCTCGCGCTGGCCGAGCGGATGGTACGTCGTGGACATCGCCATCGTGGATCCGGTCGTCGAGGCGGCGGACTGGACGCTCGAGGTCACCGGCCTCGTGAAGAGCCGCTGAGCCTGACGTTCGGCGCGCTGCAGCGCGACTTCGAGCTGGTCGAGGAGGCGTCCGTCCTCACCTGCGTGTCCAACCCGGTCGGCGGGCCGCTCGTCGGTTCCTCGCGTTGGACCGGCCTGCGCCTGCGGAAGTGCTGCGCCGCTCCGGTGCCAGCGAGGCGGCGGTGGACGTGGTATTGCGGTGCGCGGACGGCTACGAGGTCTCGATCCCGCTGGCCCATGCGCTCGAGCCGAGCACGATGCTGGCGATCGGCCACGAGGGGCGACCGCTGCGACAGGAGCACGGGTTTCCCTGTCGCGTCCGCGTGCCGTCCCTGTACGGGATGATGAACGCCAAGTGGATCGTCGAGATCCGCCTCCTCGGATCCGATCACCGCAGCTACTGGACCGAGCGCGGGTGGTCGGATGTCGCGGAGGTCAGGACCCAATCGCGGATCGACGTCCCGCGCGAGGCCGCCCTGGGGCGGCGAGCTTGGATCGCGGGGGTGGCGTGGGCGGGGACGCGGGGGATCGCAGCCGTGGAGGTGTCCCTGGACGGAGGTAAGGCCTGGCGCCCCGCCAGCCTGCGGCATCCAGTCGCGGCGCACGCCTGGACGCAATGGGCCCTCGACTGGGCACCCATGGCGCGCGGCGTGCACCGCGTCGCCTGCCGCGCCACCGCCGGTGACGGCACACGCCAAGACGCGCGCAGCCGGCCGCCTCACCCCGCCGGCGCGACCGGCTACCACGAAGTCGATGTAACGGTCACGTGACCTCCGAGACCTGACTGCTACGTACGTAGTTGATGCGCTACGATGTTCGCAGACCCCACCCCCGGTGGGGTGGACTCTCGATCTGAAGGGACGTTTCACATGAGACTCAGAGGTCTGTTCGCAGGCACCGCCGCCGCAGCTCTGCTCTTCGGCTCGGCGGGCTACGGCATCGCGCTGGCTCGCGCCGACGGCGACGGCGGCGCTCGTGACAGCCGTTCCGCCGCCATGCATCACGACATGACGACCATGCGCTCTCAGATGGCCTCGGAGCACGGTTCGATGATGCGCGACCCCGAGATGCGCGAGATGCACCGCGGGATGATGCGCGACCCCGAGATGCGCGCGATGCACAGGGCGATGGATGATTCCGACGCCGGCTCGATCCGCGGCCACGACATGCGGGGCGGGTGAGGACGATGGAACAAGGCCACAAGCGCGCCATCGTCAACCGCCTGAAGACCGTGCGCGGGCATCTCGACGGCGTGATCCGCATGGTCGAGGCCGAGGAGTACTGCGTCGACCTGATGAAGCAGATCGCCGCCCTGCAGGCGTCGCTGGAGCGCGCCAACCGCCTTGTGCTGACCAACCACCTCGAGACCTGCTTCTCGGATGCGGTGCACGAGGGCCGAGGGCCCGCGGCGATCGCCGAGCTCGTCGAGACGTTGAAGTTCAGCGGCGCGCTGACCGGACCCGACCTTGTGCTGGTCGCACAGACGGGCACCGAGGCCGGCGCGCCTCTCTCCACCACCACCCCGGCCGCTTAGGAGATCGATCGTGTCCGTCATGACTCGCAGCCGCTTCTCGGTGCCCGACATGGTCTGTGACCGCTGCAAGGTCGCCATCGAGAGTGCCGTCCGAGCCCATCCAGGCGTTCGTTCGGTGCTGGTCGACCTGCGCGGCAAGGTCGTCACGGTCGAGCATGATGTCCGCACGCCGCTGGCCGCCATCGCCGAATCGATCGCGGACCAGGGCTATGAGGTCGGCGGCCATGGGGAGGCGAGCTAGATGGCCGGCGCCACCCTCACCGATCGTGACCCCGATGGCGTGCGCGGCGACGCCGCCGCGCCGGAGCGCGCGGAGCTCGCCGTCGAGGGCATGAGCTGCGCGTCGTGCGCCAACCGCATCCAGCGCACCCTCGGACGTCACGAGGGTGTCACGCAGGCGCGCGTCAACTTCGCCACGGGACGCGCGGCGGTCGACTTCGATCCCCAACTGGTGAGCGTCGAGCAGCTGCTCGGCAGCGTGGACGGCCTCGGCTATTCGGCTTCGATCCCCGCTGAGAGCCCCGACGCAGCCGAGGACGTCAACGAGGTCGAGCGCCGCGCGTGGTTGCGCCGCGTGCTACCGGCATGGCCGCTCGCGCTGGGCGTCATGCTCCTGGCCTACGCCTTCTCAGAGGACGGATGGGCCCGCTGGCTGTCGCTGGGTCTCACCGCCCCGGTCCAGTTCTGGGCGGGCTGGCCGATTCTCACCAGCGGGCTGGCGCGCGCCCGCCGGCTGACGGCGAACATGGACACGCTGATCGCGCTGGGGACGCTGACCGCGTTCACGTACTCGGCGGTCGAGCTGGTCGCGGGCGGCGACCTGTACTTCGAGACGGCGGCGCTGATCGTCGCCTTCATCCTCACGGGCCGCTATTTCGAGGCGCGCGCGCGCTCGCGCGCGTCGAGCGCCATCCGGCGACTCCTCGAGCTCGGCGCCAAGGAGGCCCGCCTGGTCGCGGACGGGACCGAGCGGATGGTTCCCGTCGACCAGGTGAAGGTCGGCGACCTCCTGCGGGTCCGCCCCGGCGAGAAGATTCCCGTCGACGGCGAAGTGGTGGCCGGGGCCTCGAGCGTCGACGAGTCGATGCTGACCGGCGAGTCGGTGCCGGTCGAGAAGCAGTCAGGGGACCCGGTGGCCGGCGCGACGGTCAACGCCAACGGAGCGCTCACGCTGCGGGCCACCGCTGTCGGCGCTGACACGGCGCTCGCCCAGATCGTCCGCCTCGTCGAGCAGGCGCAGTCGGGCAAGGCGCCCGTGCAGCGCCTCGTCGACCGGATCTCGGCCATCTTCGTGCCGGTCGTCCTCGCCATCGCCGCGGCGGCGTTCCTGGTCTGGTGGCTGGCGCTCGGCGACGCGACCGGCGGCGTGCTGGCGGCCGTCGCCGTCCTGATCATCGCCTGCCCGTGCGCGCTTGGCCTGGCCACGCCCACCGCCCTGCTCGTCGGCACCGGTCGGGGCGCGGCGCTGGGCGTGCTGATCAAGGGTGGTGAGGTGCTCGAGCGCTCTCGCCGGGTCACGACGGTGCTCTTCGACAAGACCGGCACGCTGACGCGTGGCCAGATGGCCCTGGTCGACGTCGACACCATTGCCGGGGAGAGCCCCGACGACGTGCTGCGCTGGGCGGCGGCCGCCGAGGCGTCGTCGGAGCACCCGATTGCCGCCGCCATCGCGGAGGGGGCTCGGGCGCGGGAGCTGACGGCGCCCGATGTAGAGTCCTTCGAGGCCGTCCCGGGGCACGGGATCGTCGCCCGCGGCGGCGAACACGACATCGTCGCCGGCCGCCGCAAGCTGATGGCCGACCGCGGCCTGCGGCCGAGCGCTTCACTCGAGCGCAAGGCGGAGGCGTGGGAGGCGTTGGGGCGAACTGTCGTCTTCGCAGGCTGGGACGGTCAGGTGCGCGGCGTGCTGGCGGTGGCCGACACGCTGAAGGACGAGGCGCCCGCGGTGGTCGCCGGCCTGCACCGCTTGGGGCTCAGGGTCGTGATGATCACGGGCGACAACGCCCGCACGGCCGAGGCGCTCGGTGCCGACGTCGGGGTCGACCGTGTCATCGCCGAGGTGCTGCCGGAGGACAAGGTCACCGAGGTCCGCCGTCTGCAGGAGGCCGGCGAGGTGGTCGCGATGGTCGGCGACGGGATCAACGACGCCCCCGCGCTCGTACAGGCGGATCTCGGCATCGCGATCGGCACGGGTACGGACGTCGCGATCGAGGCCTCCGACCTCACGCTCATCTCGGGCAACGTGGAGGGCGTCCTCACGGCCATCGCGTTGTCGCGGCGCACGCTGCGCGTCATCCGTCAGAACCTGGCCTGGGCGTTCGGCTACAACGTGGCCGCGATCCCGCTCGCCGCCGTCGGCCTCCTGCACCCGGTGATCGCCGGGGCCGCGATGTCGTTCTCCTCGGTCAGCGTCGTCTCGAACTCGCTGCGGCTGCGCCGCTTCGGCCGGCAGCGGTCCCTGCGCCAGGCAGAGGGTCTGCCGGGCGCGGCGACCGACGCACGTCGACCCAGGTCGCCCGTGGTCGGTGAGACGCCCTCATGAAGCAAGGCGAATACGGCTACGGGCTCTGGCCGCTCGTCGTCATCAATACGCTCGTGCTCGTCATCTTCGCGGCGAGCTTCTTCCGCCCGCGGACCGGCCGAGACTGGAGGGCACTGGGCGGCTTCAGCGCGTTCGCCCTCGCTCTGTTCACGGAGATGTACGGGTTCCCGCTGACGATCTACTTGCTGGCGGGTCCGCTCGGCAACTGGTTCCCGAATCTCGGGCTCACGCACGAGCAGGGCCACCTGTGGAACGACCTGATCGGCTGGCAGGGGGACCCACACGTGAGCCCGTTCCATCTCGCGAGCTACGCGGCGCTGGTCGGAGGATTCGTGCTCTTGGCCGTCGCTTGGAGCCGCCTGCTCTCCGCCCAACGTGCGCGAACGCTGGCGACCGGCGGGCTCTACGCGCACCTGCGACATCCGCAGTACAGCGGCTTCCTGCTGATCATGGTCGGCTTCCTCCTGATGTGGCCGACGATTCCGACGGTGCTGCTGTTCCCGGTGCTTACCCTCGTCTACCGACGGCTGGCGATCCGCGAGGAGCGCGAGATCCGGGAGCGGTTCGGCGCAGCCTGGGACGCGTACGCCGCGACGGTCCCGAGGTTCGTCCCTCGCCTGGTGAATAGGAGGCAGGCGGCGGCCGGGCGGCCCACGGCGCCCGGGCGAGCGCACGAGCGCGCAGGATGATGCATCTACTATGGCTATCGTAGTGCGGGCGTGACCCCTCCCAGGAAGGACTGAACGTTGAAGCCCATCCTCTTCGAGCTCGGAGGGCTCGAGTTAACGAGCTACGGGTTGAGCAAGGCCTTGGCGGCCATCGCCGCCGGCCTTCTGCTCGCCCGCGAGCTGCGCCGCAGGCGGCTCGACCCAGCGCTTGCGTACTCGCTGACCCTCGCCGGGTTGCTGGGCGGATTCGCGGGGGCCAAGCTCTACTACCTCGCCGAGCACGCCGGGAGCCTGAGCGCGCACGACCTCGGGGGCATGGGCTTCACCTGGTTTGGAGGCGTGATCGGCGGCACCGCGGCTGTCGGCTGGGTCGCTCGCCGTCACGGGCTACCGCTTGGCGTGGTGGCCGGCATGGCGCCCATTGCGCTCGCGGTCGCCTATGGCATCGGCCGGCTCGGCTGCCTGCTGGCGGGCGACGGAACCTATGGCGTCGCGTCGGACCTTCCCTGGGCCATGAGCTTCCCCGAGGGCACGGTGCCGACCACCGAGCGTGTGCACCCGACACCGTTGTATGAAGCGCTCGCCGCCTTCGCCGTGGCCGGCCTGATGTGGCGTCTGAGAACGCGACTCAGGCCCCTGACGCTGTTCGGGATCTTTCTCGTTCTCATGGGCGTCTCGCGCTTCCTCGTCGAGTTCATCCGCCTCAACGACGAGGTCGCGCTCGGGCTGTCCCAGCCGCAGATCTGGTCGCTCATCCTCGTCGCGATCGGATGCGCCGTCGCCTATCGCCCCGGGGGTCTCGGTGAGCGACCGTTGATCGCCCAACCGGTCGGCAGCGGTCCGCCGCTCGAGCCGACCGCGTCGATGCCGGCGCGCGGCCGGGAAGATGCGGTCAGCCGGCATCGCTGAAGCTCCGGCTGTCCCGGCCGGGCGCGGTTCGGCGGCGACGGCGCGTCGTTGATGCTGCGCGCCGGACGCCATCGTCGCGCCCTGCTGGCGATCGTGCTCGCCGCCGCGATCCTCGGCGGCTCCGGCATCGTCGCCCCAGAGGTGCGCGCGCATGCCTCCCTGCTCGAGACCACCCCGGCGCCAGGGGCGCAGCTGGCCGATCCGCCGGCAACGATCGCACTCGTATACACGGAGCCGCTCAATGAGCGGCTAACCGGCATACGGCTCGTGGAGGTCGGCGGGGGCCGGGTGCCGGCGACCGCCCGGGTCACCACCGCGCGCCGGCTCGAACTGCGACCCCGTTCCCGGCTGCGTCAAGGTGCGTACCGCCTGGAGTGGCGGTCGGTCTCGACGATCGACGGCCACATCCGCGAGGGCTCGGTCGGCTTCGGTGTGGGGACGGCTGCGGTGGGCGGAGCCGTCGAGCTGCAGCAAGGTCCGCTTGCGGGCCTGGGGCCCGTCCGTGCCGCCGTCCGCTGGCTGTTCTATGCGGCGCTGTTCGTCTTTGCCGGCGGCCTCTTCAACGCGCTGTTGCTCGCGCCAGGGCGGCCGGTCGGCGCCTGGCTGATCCCTCACGATCCGCGCGACGGGCTCGGCGCGGCCGGTCTCGACACCCGCGTCTTGGCCGACCGTGCGACCCGCCGCACGGTGCGCGCGGGCTGGATCGCCGCGGCCGGTGCGGTCGCCGTGGTGGCGGTCGAGACGCTCGACGCCGCGGGCGCCGGCTGGAGCAGCGCTCGCGACTTCCTGCTCTCGGGCAATGCGGGCGCTTCGCGCTTGATCCTCGTCGCGGCCCTGGTCGGCGCCGCAGCCACCGCCGGGCGTCATCCGCCCGCTGCAGGTGTCCTCGCCGGCGTGGCGCTCGTGGCGATCTCCCAGGGTGGGCACGCCGCCGGCGTCGAGCTGGCCGCTGTTGCCGTCGTCACCGACTGGGTTCACCTGCTCGCCGCCGCCGTCTGGATCGGCGGGATCGCCCAGGTGACCTGGACGTGGCTTCCGTCGCTGCGGGCGGGCGGTCGCGAGGTCCGCCGCACCATCCTCCAAGGCGTGCTGGCGCGCTTCGGGCGGGTGGCGCTGCCCGCCTTCCTCGCCGTGGCCCTGACCGGTCTGGTCAACGCGCTGCTGCAACTCGGCGCGCTGGAGGAGCTCTGGAGGTCCGGCTACGGGCGGCTGCTCGCCGCCAAGATCGTGCTCGTCGCGATCGTCGCCGGCCTCAGCTACCTGCACGCCTTCCGGCTGCGCCCGCATCTGCTGACCGAGCGCCCCGGCGTCGAGCCGGATGCGGGGGTCGAGCGGGCGCACCGCCGCCTGCTCGCGTCCGAGGCGCCGGCGGGGATGGCGATCCTGGCGGTGGCCGCCCTGCTCGTGGGCTTCCCCGTCCCGCCGCGGGAGCTGCGCGAGGCCGAGGCGCGCGCCGCCGTCCGCGCATGCGATCCGTGCCCCTTCGCCCGTCCACAGCCGGGCGAGTTCGGTGGCCGCGCCCGCCGGCCGCCTCACGGCGGCGGCGTGGCTGAGCCGGCGATCCGACGAGATCACGGGCACGCTTCGGATCATCGATGGCAAGCGCCGACCGGCGGCGGTACCCGCGTCGGTCACCGGCGCCACGCGCCAGCTGCCCTGCGGCATCGGTTGCTGGCGCTTCTCGGTGCCACGCCCAGGACCGATCCTGGAGCTGGCCGTCGGAGCGAACGGTGACCGGCGGATCGTGCGGCTTCCCGCCATGTGGGATCCGGATGGCGATGCGCGAGCGAGGCGGATCCTCCGGCGTGCTCAGCGCTCCATGCGCCGGCTCGGCACGCTGCGCCAAGTGGAGACCGTAAAGAGCGCGGTTGGCGCCGGTGCGGGCGGGCGGGCTGAGTTCAGCTTCCGGTCACCGGACCGAATGGCCTACGAGACAGGCGCCGTCGAGTCGATCATCATCGGCGCGCGGAGCTGGATCCGCGCGGACCCGGCCCTGGGCTGGCAGGCGCTCGATCGGGCCGACGAGGAGTTCCGGGTGCGCGATGGCTTCCGCTGGACGGTCTTCGAGTCCACGGCGCGGCTGCTGGCGGTACGAAGGGAGGGACACCGCCGGGTCGCAGACATCGCGCTGCTCGACTGGGGCTATCCGCTCTGGTACACGGTCACGGTGGACCTCGAGGCGCACCGCGTGCTGCGGCAGACGCTGCTTACGCCGGATAACCGGATCGAGGATCGCTTCTTCGGCTTCGATCGCCCGGTCGAGATCGGGCCCCCCACATCCCGAGACGGTTGACCATGCGCGTTAACGAACCGGGTCGCGCTCGTTCCGGGGTCGGCGGGCGACGCCGAGGATCCGTGGCATCACCGGGGCGCAGAAGAAGCACGGCCTGAAGGCGAAGCGACGGCAGCTCTCGATCGAGAAGCCCGCACGCTCGATCGCGGCGGCCGTGTCGCGGTTAGGGTGACAGCCGCCGCCGAACGTCGGCCACACGAGCGTCGCGGCGTCCTGGAAACGGGCTAGCCCGGCGCTGTGCGATCGGACGTGCTCGTAGAAGCGCAGCTCGCCGCCGGGACGGATGACGCGCAAGAGCTCCGTGACTGCGGCACCTTGGTCCGGGACGGTGCAAAGGACGAGCGAGGCGACACCGGCGTCGAATGATGCGTCGTCCGCCGGCAGACGATCCGCGACGCCGTTGACGACTTCGATCGGCACGGGCGCGCTGACGGCCGCCTCTGCGGCGCGCCCGCGGAGATACGGCTCGGGCTCGACGGCGACAACGCCGGTCACGCCCGACGGATAGAACTGAAGTTCAAGCCGTTGCCGGCCCCGACCTCGATGGCTCGTCCGGAGAGTCCCGCGAGCAGCTGGCGCCGATGCGCGGCCTGGCCGAGCCGCTCCTCCTTCTCGCTCAGCCGATCGAAGAAGCGGGCGAAGATCGGGTGCTTGACGGCGCGTTGCTCGGCCACGGATCTCCCATCTCGGATGCGTTTCGCCAGCGGCCCTCGAGCGAACGGCCGGTCGATCCGAAAGCGGGCCGGCGGTCCGCCGGCTCATCCAGCTTACGGTCGGTCGTGCCTGCGGCAGCGCCTACCGCGTCACCGGGCGGGTGGGGCGTGCCGTTCCGCTGCGCCCTGCTCGCGGACGAGCGTCAGCTGGCGACTCAGTTCCTCCTGTCGCGCCCGAAGCGTCTCGAGGTCCCCGGATTCCTGCGACTGCTTCCTCGGCGGGCAGCAGGCGGCGCGGCGACCCCGCCGCTGCTGCCACCACATGTGCAGGGGGCAGGCCGCCCCCGCTATGACGACCAGCGCGACGAGCAGTGCCGTGTTCATCGGTAGTCCGCCGGCTCGCTTGGCGCGGGAGCTTCCAGGCGCTCGATCTCCTCACCGAGGCGGCGGTGCTCCTCGCGGAGGACTTCGAGCGACATGGGGTGGTCGGGCCCCGTGCTCGGACCCCGAGGGGTGGGCGTGGCATCGGCCTGGCTGGACCGGTTGCCCCGAGCCATGAAGAACATCATCAGACCCATGCCGACCGGGCAGGCCAACAGTGCGAGAGCGGGAAACAGCGCTTCCATCGAGCCTCCTCGAGATTAGGTGCTACTACGAGTGTAGTACGCCGAGCAAGCCTGGGGAAGTGTAGGCGCAGGCCTCAGCTGCTCGAACGAGCGCTCGACCTCGTCCGACTCCATCACGCGGGCGGCGACGAGGATTCTGCGAGCCTGGCGAACACCACGATCCGCTGGGCCGCGCTGTACAGCGGGTGACATGCGGTGAGG
>JAABUS010004374.1_pt1 | contig 20500 bp, 14 predicted proteins | sample 5560161 | NCBI WGS metagenome assembly JAABUS01 (sample SAMN10711885, study PRJNA513376) | rock metagenome | isolation source: Antarctica rocks | place: Antarctica: Victoria Land, Trio Nunatak nord | collected 2016-01-04 | reverse complement strand
GGCCGGCATCTTCCAGGACCGGCCCTTGCTCGATATGAAGCTCCAGGTAGGCCGACGCCGGACCGGGCCGGTCCCGCTCCTCGCCGGCATAACCGATCCGTTGCAGCTCGTCACCGAAGCGGCGCCCGTCCCGATCGGTGCGGTCGGCGACGTACCTCTTCTCAAACCGGCCCGTCACCGCACCGGAGCAGAGCATTGCCGGCTCGAACCGGACGCCCTCCTCGTTCGTCCAGTTGACCACTTCGATCGGTCGTCGCGTCATGATCCCGGTATCGTTGAGGGTACGAATCACCTCAAGAGCGCCAAGCACACCGTAGGCACCGTCATACTTGCCACCCTGCCGGACGGTGTCGCAATGGGACGCGAGCAGCACTGGCAGCTCGTCCGTGGCACCCTCCCGGCGACCAGTGATATTGCCGAAGTCATCGATCCGCACCTTGAGCGCGGCCCGCTCCATCCAGCTTCGCAGCAGATTGCGGCCAGCCCGGTCCTCATCGGAGAGCGCCAGCCGGGTGAAGCCACCCCCCGCGGTCGCCCCAATCGCCGCCAGGTCGCCCAGAGTTTGGAGCAGGCGATCGCGGTCGATCGATGGTGTCATGTCGATGCCCTTCTGAACGCCGGAGCCGATGGCCGCGTGGTACGTCCCACGCTGGACCTGCCGAGCGATTGATCATCACTGGTGCGTATGCTGAAGGCCGAGTCAAGGCGGCGAATCCGCCTACTCGACGATCGTCAACTCCCGGGTCGCCTCGTTGAGACGTTCACCACCATCGTCGGTACAGAGCACCGCATCCTCGATGCGGACCCCGAATCGTCCGTCGAGATAGATTCCCGGCTCGTCGCTAAAGACCATCCCGGAAAGCAGGGGCTCCGTATTGCCGCTGACCAGGTACGGTTCCTCGTGGACATCGAGTCCCAGACCGTGACCGACCCGGTGGATGAAGGCGGCGCCGTACCCCGCCTGGTCGATCACGCTCCGCGCCGCCTCATCGATCGCCTCGCAGGCGACGCCCGGCCGCACGGCGTCGAGGGCGGCCTCGTTGGCCTGGAGCACAATGTCGTAGACCCGCCGCAGCTCCTCCCCCGGTTCGCCAACGCAGAGGGTGCGAGTGACATCGGAGAAGTAGCCTTCCAGCCGACCGCCCCAGTCGAAGACGACCGCATCGCCACGCTCGATCACCCGGTCGCCCGTCTCGTGGTGCGGAGACGCCCCGTTCGGGCCACTGCCACAGGCGCCAAACCCGGGCGCAAGTCCCCTGGCATGGGTCAGGTCCAGCAACCGCTGAAGCGCCTGACGCTCGGTCTGCCCGGAGAGCGGCTGGCTGATAAACTCGGCCCAGGCATCGTCGGTCCGGCGCGCCGCCTCTTTCAACAGCTCGAGCTCCCGGCCATCCTTGACCGATCGCAATGGTCGCAGGACCTCGCCGCCGGCGACCCAACGCGCTCCCGGGATCGCCTCCTGCAACCGGAGCAGAAACATGGACCAGAGTTGGTCGCCCACGGCGATCGTCTGCTGACCTGCTCCCGCGAGCAGCCCCGCGACGACGGCGGCAGGCGTCTCGATTTCTTCCCAGGGATGAACCCGCACCAGCTCTCCCCGGTCGACGAGCAGCGGCGCCTCCAGCGTCGGCACCACATAGGCGGCCTCGCCCACACTTGGCAGGACCAGCACGCTCAGCCGCTCGCTCAAGTGTCCCTCCCGGCCGATCAGGTAGAGCAAGTCAGATGAGGCACCGACGATCAGCGCGCCGATATCCCGGCGTTGCAGCTCGCGCTGGGCCCGCGCCAGCCGTTCGCCATAGACGGCAAGCTCCGCCACATTCTTCGCCGCCATGCCGTCTCCGTTCGCTCTACCGACCACGCCGCGCTCAGACTCACGGCGCGCGATTCTATCATTCAGACGGCCGACCCGGACCGGTCCGATCGCTGCATCAGAACGGCCAGGAGTCCGCCTAGGTTCACGACCCTCGCAGTTGCCGCCGTTACGGTTCTTCGACGTTGCCCCCGTCTGCTCGACGGTGCTACGCTCCCCTCAACCGTTCGCCTCGCACAATGTCGTGCCAGGATCACCGCTGCCAGGACCTGGCAGGGAAGGCCGGTCGTCGCCGGTCCTGCCGATGTACGATGCCGCCCGTTCTCACGCCTGCGTCACTCGATCGCTCACCGTCGGGAGAAGAGCCCCTTGCCGCCAACTCCGACCACTGCTTCGACCCTCCCCGCGGCGCCCAGCTCGATCCGCGTTCCGACCAAAGTGGCAATCGACATGGACGGCGTCCTGACCGAGCATCCCCGCCCACTGGCGCGTGCGGCATCCGACCACTTCGGCATCGACCTGCCCGAGAGTGCGTTTGTTGATTCCGCCGGGCTGAACGTCCCGGTCGAGGTGCGCGACTGGGTCTACGCCGACACCGGTCCGGCGTCCGCCCTGCAACCCGCGACCGGGGCCGCTGAGTTTCTTGAGGGGGTGGTCGAGCTCTTCGGCTGCGAGAACGTGCTGATCGTGACGGCCCGCCCCGAGGAGGCCGCGGCGATGACCATCGGCTGGTTTCGGCAACACGGGTTCGCCGAGTGCGAAGTCGTCTTCGCCGACCATAAAGCAGCGGTCGCCTTGCAGCGCGACGCCGGCTTCGCGGTCGAGGACAGTCTGCGGCATGCCCGCAACTATGCGGCGGCTGGCGTCACCTGTTTTCTGCTCGGGCCGCGACAGTCGTTTCCGGACGTGCTCGATCCCCGGATCATTCCCGTCGACGATCTGCCCACCCTTGGACGACTGCTGGCGAAAGATCACCGCCCCCTGGCTCCACCGGCGTTCATCTCCGAACAACCCGTGCCGGGGGAGGATCGGCAGACCCTGGCCCATCGTCCAACGATCGTCGTCAGCGACGCCATTCATCCGGTCGCCCGAATCCGCTTCGCTGCCCACGCCGATGTCGTCGATGTCGACGGGACGGATGTCGACGCGCTGCTTCGCGCCATCGGGAGCGCCGACGCGCTGGTTGTTCGCAGTGAGACCCAGGTCACGCCGGAGGTGCTCGCGGCCGCGCCTGCCTTGAAGGTCGTCGCCCGCGCCGGTGTCGGCGTCGACAACATTGATCTCGATGCCGCCAGCCGCGCTGGCGTGCTCATCCTGAATGCGCCTGGAGCGAACGCGGTCTCTGCGGGCGAACACACCATCGCGCTGCTGCTGGCCGTGACACGGCAGATCCCGCATGCGGATGCGTCGACGCGCGCGGGCAAGTGGGAGCGGAAGCAGCTGCGCCCGATCGATCTGCGTGGCCGGACGGTGGGGATTGTCGGCCTGGGCCGGGTCGGATCGGTGGTGGCGCAACGCCTCCGCGCTTTTGAGATGCAGGTGCTCGCCTACGATCCCTATATCGGCACCCAGCGCTTCACCGAGATGGGCGCGGCGCCAGTCGACTTCGAGACGCTGCTCGCCAAGAGCGACGTGGTCACCTTCCATGTGCCGGCGACAGCCGAGACCGCGCATATGCTCAACGCGACGACGATCCAGCAACTGAAGCCGGGGACGATCGTCATCAACGCGGCACGGGGGGAGGTCGTCGATCAGGACGCCCTCGCCGAAGCGCTGCGAAGTGGGAAGGTCGCTGGCGCGGGGGTCGACGTCTTTCCCCACGAGCCGTGCGTCAGCAGCCCGCTGTTCGACCTGCCAAACGTCGTCGTCACCCCGCACACGGGCGGTTCGAGCGCCGAGGCGCTTGCCGCGATCGGCGAGGTGATCAGCACGACCACGCTCGCCGCGCTCCGCGGCGAGGCGGTTCCAAACGCCGTCAACATGCCGGCATCAAGCGTCGACGCCCCCGAGTTGCAACGGCTCACCCAGGTCGCCAGCGCCGCCGGTCACCTCCTGGCGGTGCTGGAGCCGCGAACCCCGTCGGCAGTGACCGTGACGATCAATGGCCTCGTCCCCGCCGATGTCGTCGAGCATGTCACCGGGGCGGCGCTGAGCGACGCGTTGCAGCGGTGGACCAATCGTCGGGTGACACCGGTGAACGCCCGGTTGATCGCCCAGGAGGTAGGTGTCGCGGTCCGCACCGTCGCAGGGGACTCCGCGCCCGACCGCTCCCCCGATTTCTCGTTCGCCGCCGGCGATCCGCCGCATTACGTCAAAGTGAGCTGGGATCGGGTCAACGCCGCGATCATGGAGGTCGACCGGTTTGGTCTGGAGCGGCCCCTGGCGGGCGATGTCTTGATCACCCACCATCACGATCAACCAGGAGTGATCGGTCAGATGGGGACGATTCTCGGTCGCTATGGCGTCAACATCGCCGGCATGCAGGTCGGTCGCCATGCGCGCGGCGGTGAGGCATTGATGGTGACCAACGTCGACGATGCCATCCCAACCGAGGCGCTCGCCGAGATCATCGCGATTCCTGGCATTGGCACGGCCTTTGTCGTGTCGCTCCCGCCGGCCGAGCCACGCGCCGTCCAGGCGTCCATGCTCGCCCACCTTACACCCTAGATGGCACACGGGGGGGCGGCTACCCGACCGCGGCCGTGACCGCCGTCAGACTTTGATCGAGCGCGATGACCAACTCGTCGACCTGGTCACGCGTGATCGTCAGTGGCGGCGCATACAGGAGATGGTCGCCAGCTGAACCATCGGCCGAACCGCTCCCCGGATAAGAGACCAGACCACGCTCCAGCGTCGCCGCCCCGACCCGTGCTGCCACCCGCAGCTCCACCGGGAACGGCTGTTTCGTCGCCCGATCCTGAACCAGCTCAACCCCGGCCAGCAGACCCAATCCCCGCACGTCACCGACGATCGGCTGATGTCGGGCCAGTTCCCGGAGCTGAGCCAGCAGGTATGCGCCGGTGACCGCCGCCTGCTGAACCAGATCGTGATCGAGGATGTACTGGAGGACCGCTGACCCGGTGGCGCAGGAGAGCGGATTGCCGCTCGAGGTGTGACCGATCACGAACGACCCGCTGCGTTCCCTGACCTCCGACACAAAACCCGGCCGTACCAACACCGCGCCGAGTGGTGTGTAGCCGCCCCCCATCCCCTTCGCACAGGCAATGAGGTCAGGGATCACGCCCCAGTGATCGATCCCAAAGTGACGACCGGTGCGGCCGAACCCGGTCATCACCTCGTCGGCAATCAGCAGCACCCCGTGGCGATCGCAGATGTTTCGAACCATCGCAAAGTAGCCGGGCGTCGCGGGCGCCGCCGCCAGCGTTGCCCCAACCACCGGCTCGGCGATAAAGGCGGCGACGTTCTCGGCCCCGAGCTGTCCGATCATCCGATCGAGCTGGCGGGCACAGCTCAGGTCGCAGGGCGGACAGCCGCCCGTCGCGGTGCAGCGGTACGGATGACACGGCGCAACATGCTCGGCCCGCGGCATCGCCGCCAGGTACGGACGCCGCCTACCCGCATTGCCACCATAGGCGAGCGCGGCCAGGGTCGAGCCGTGGTACGACATCCAGCGACCAATCACGGCCTGTCGCGACGGCTCACCTCGCTCCCGGTGATATTGGAGCGCCATCTTGACGGCGCTCTCGACCGCCTCCGACCCTCCGGAGACGAACCAGACCCGACCGAACCCTGGCGGCGCGAACTCCTCGATGATCAATCGCGCACAGGCTTCAACCGCCCCGGTCGTAAATGCGTGCGTGGGGGCATACGTCAGCTGCGCCGCCTGCGCCGCCATCGCCGAGAGAATCTCCGGCACGCCGTGCCCGACGGATGTCACCGCGGCCGACCCACCCGAGCCGTCGAGGTAGCGCTTACCGTCCTCGTCGTAGAGATAGACCCCCTCGCCACGCGCCATGGTGGGGTACTCGACGCGGAGGTCACGGTGGATCACCCTGGTTTGCACGCCGTCTCCCCTGACCACATCCCGGTCTACCTGCCGAGCCGACCCTCCGTCGATCGCGGCGCCTGCCGATCATACTATCCGGTTCCGGTCGATTAACGGCCCCATATCGCCCCCCGCACATCAACCATCGGCAAGCATTCGGTCAAAAAATGGTCCCCTGCTCCGAGCGAACGCTCGGAGCAGGGGACCGACCAGGCGAGCGCAGCTGAGCATCAGTCTGCAGCACCCTCCGGCACGATTGTCGAGCCATGAGACCCGCGCGCGACGTCAGGACGCCGCGGCGCTTCCACGCTCAGGTTTGGAAGCCACTGCAGCCAGCTCGGAAGGTACCAGTTCCACCGACCGAGCAAGGCCATCGCCGCAGGCACCAGAATCGAGCGAACAATGGTCGCGTCGAGGAGGACGGCGACCGCCAGCCCGAATCCCATCTGCTGGAACATCACCAACTGCCCCATCGCGAAGCCGGTGAACACCACCACCATGATCAACGCCGCGCCGGTGATGATTCGTGCGGTCGATTGCAGACCGACGGCGACCGATTCGGCATTGCGCCCAGTCAGGTCGAAGTGCTCCTTGATACGGCTGAGCAGGAAGACGTGATAGTCCATGCTGAGACCGAAGAGCACGCAGAAGAGAAAGATCGGGATCCAGGCTTCAATCGTCGGCGTCTTTTGAAAGCCGAGAAGATGGGTGCCAACGCCCTTCTGAAAGACGAGCACCATCAGCCCATAGGCGGCCCCGACCGACAGTAGATTGAGGATAATCGCTTTCGCGGCGATCACGATCGACCGGAAGACGAGCAGCAGCAGCAGGAAGCTCAAACCGAGGACGAAGGCGAAGACGATTGGGGTCCAGTCGTCGACGACCGTGAAGAAGTCGGCGTTGAAGGCCGTTTCGCCCGTCACCAGAGCCGTGGCGTCGGTGCCGTCGAATGCCGCTGGCACCACGCTTTGCCGCAGTTGGCTGATCTCCGCATAGGCTTCCGGGGCGTTGCTGTCCATGCTCAACGAGGCGGTGATCAGCGCGAGATCGCCAGCGTCGTTCCAGACCGGCGCACCGACCTCGGCATAGTTCGAGTCAGTACGCAATGCCGCCGACAACCGTTCGATTGCGGCGTCGGTGTCGGTGCCCCGGACGCCGTCGACCACGACCTCGACCGGCGCGAGACGGCCAGCGCCGAAGTCGCGATTAAGGATGGCAAACGCCGACTTGACGTCGCTGTCGGGAAGCGTGGCCACACCGGCCTGGCCCCGCTGCAGATCGAAGTACGGAAGAGCGGCGGCCAGCAGCAGGATGACACCGAGGGCCAGGCTGACGACGGGGCGCGCCATCACCAGCCGGGTCACCCGACCCCAGAAGCCGCCGTGATACATCTCGGCGTCAAGCGATGCCTGCCGGGCAACCGTCTCGGCGTCATAGCGGCGCCGCCTCGGCCAGTCAATCCGATCGCCGAGCAGGCTGAGCATGGCGGGGATCAGCGTCAGCGTTGCGAGCACCGCGACGACCACCGCGAGGATCGCGCCGATGCCCAGCGAGCGGAAAATCGTGGTCGGGATCAGGAGCATGCCCGTCAGGGCCAACACGACCGTGATCCCGGAAAACAGCACCGCTCGGCTGGCGGTCGCACCGGCAATCGAGATCGCGTCGAGCTTCTGGAGGCCACGACGGCGCTCCTCGCGATACCGATCAACGATGAAGAGCGCATAGTCGATCCCAACGGCCAGCCCGATCATGGTGATCATATTGACGACAAAGAAGGAGAGATCCGTGAGCTGCCCGACCAGCGCCGCGAGCCCGACCGCAATCACGATCGACATCAGTGCCAGCGCCACGGGCAACCCCGCGGCGATCAGCGCCCCGAAGACGCCGACCAGAATCACCAGCGCGATCGGCAGACCAATCCCCTCCGCGGTCTGGAGATCCTGCTCCGCGATGCCGTTGAACTCATCATCAATGCTGAGGTCACCGACCGTCAGCACCTGGAAGCCGGCTCCACTCTTCGCCGTCGCCACTCGTGCGTAGGCGTCGTACTGGTCCGCGGCATCGTCGAATGTGGCCGCGAAGGTAACCGGGATGAGGGTGGCGTGGCGATCCTGAGAGATCAGCCCCTGCCCCGCCGCATCGCCGTTGGCAAGCGCCTCATAGGCATTGAAGACCGTGACTCCTGGCAGCGCGCGTACACCCGCGGTCGTCTCGGCGACCAGCGATTTGAACGCCGCGTCATCAACTGTCGCGGTCTCCGAACGGAACACGATCGTTTCGGAGACCGGGTCTGCCAGCTGCGGCATCCGGTCCTCAAGCAGGTTAAGACCCTTGAGTGACTCCGGCTCGCCGGTGAAGCTCACCTCGGAGGTAAGCGCACCGCCAAGTAAGGTCGCCGCCGCGACCAGGGCAAACACCAGGGCGAGAACCCATGCGCCGACGACCCGCCACGGCCGGCGCGCGCTGGCGCTGGCCAGCCCCGCCGTTGACAACACTGACGCCATCCTTCGACCTCCCATTGGACTACTTCGACAACCGTATTGAACATCGTTCTTATTACCGAACGTTGTTATATTATCGTATCGAATCCGTCCTGTAAAGGGGGCCGCCCCGGCGCGCGGACCCAATCATCAACCGGTAGCCTCACCATATGTGACGAGCGTCACAATTAGATGACGTTCTCGTGAAACAATTGTGACGAACATCCGAATGCGGCCTGGCGGCATCGAGACATCGTTGCACCACCGGCAAGTGCCAACGCCCAGCGAATGAGATGGTGCGCCGGGTATCGTTAGCGTCCGCACTGTCCCTGTTTCCGGCCGCTGCAAGCGTTCTGGCGGCCAAGCGAAGGATCGCCGCCATGTCTAACGAGCCATCCAGTTCGACCGGCCCGGGCACCACCGCGCTCGATCGCGGCGATATCGTCGTCCTTAATCGGGACATGATGTTCGGCATCCAGATCGCCAACGTCCTGCGCGCATCCGGTTTCCGCGTCGTACCGACTTCGACCACGCGGGCATTCGTCGACCGACTCCTTGATCCCACGTCCCCAGCCGTCCTCGGCATCGTCAATATGGTCGCTCTCGTTGACTGGGAGCTCATCGGCGCCATGATGGCCGGCGATGCCCCCCCGCCACTCCTCGCCTTCGGACCGCACGTCAATGTCCCGCTCTGGCGATCTGCCAGAGGTGCCGGTGTCACCCGCGTCGTTTCCAACGGGGACTTTCATCGCGACATGCTGGCCCTGGTCGAGCGCTACGCCCGCCTCGGCCCACCGGAACGCCCCGCACCCGTTCGGTAGGGACCGCGACCCTGCATTGGGCAGCCGCACGGTCTCACGCACGTCGGGCGTCCTCGTCACCCGACTGCTCCTCCATACCCCCGGAGCCTGTGGTACAGTGTGTACGTACACTCAATGAGACGGGTCTGCCGAGCTGGACCGAGGGAATGTCCACGGCTGGAGGAGCACCAGATGGCGATGACCGCTCAGCGATCAACCGGCCCGACGATCCCGAACCCTGACGCGCCCCGGCTTGTGGTCGAGTCGCCGGACCTCCACCCGGCCGGTACCGGGGACGATCCGGTCAGCATCGCGACGGCGGTGGAGCTCTTTTTCGGCGATCTCCGGCTGGCGCCCCGCTCCAAAAAGACGTACCGCCATGGCATCGCCAAGTTCCTGCGTCATCTTGAGCGGCATGAGGGGATCGACGCGAACGCCGCCCCGGTGACGATCATCAAGGCCGACCATGTCACGTCCTTCGCCACGGTGCTCGTTCCGTCCGATATCCGGAGCCCGGAAGAGGTCTCCCGGATGCGGACGGCGCAGAACAACCTGTCGGCGGTGCGGAAATTCTGCTCCTATCTGGCGGCGTACGATCTCCATCCGGGGCTTCCAAACGATCGACTGCGGGTCAGGATCGCGGCGATGATGCCTCGCTTCACGCCTCCGCCACCCGACGTCAAGCTGGCCGATCTTGAGATCATCGTCACCTGCGTACGCGACCTACCCCGGGAGACGAAGGCGCATCTTGAGCTGCGCCGTCTCAAGGTCCAGGCGATGATCCTGTTTCTGTTCCGGTCAGGGGTGCGGGTCTCGGAACTCTGCGCCCTGCGGCGACGGGATGTCGACCTGGTCGAAGGGACCGCCAGCATCTATCGCGCCAAGGGCGGGAAGAGCCGCACCGTCCACTTCGACAACGAGGCCGCGGCGGCGCTCTCCGCCTACTGGAGCGGTCGCGGCGACGCGGTCCGCGGGGCCGGCGCCCAACCTGCCTTCAGCGGACGGGATAAAATGGGGGTGCCGGGTCGAGCAATCAGCCCCCGCACGGTGGAACACATCGTCGCCGAGCTCTGCTCCCGGGCCGGCATCGAGAGCGAGGTGACGCCGCACTCGTTCCGACATGGCCTGGCCACCGAGCTCGTTCGCCGCCGGGTTCGGGAATCGACCGTTCAAACCATTCTGGGCCATGCGTCGCCGACCACGACCCGTATCTACGTCCACAAAACGGCGCTGGACGTGGCCGAGGAATATCAGGATGCGTTCGGCCCCTATCGTCCACCAGCACCCATCACCGATCCCGCGCCGTAGACCGAAACCGGCCGCGTCAATCGGCCTCGTCCTCTGCTGTGTCGTCGTTCTCGGACTGTCGGCCTGCGCCACCGGCGACGCGACCGATGCCAGGCGGGGGGAGAGCGCCGACGCCCGGAAGACCCCGAACGTCGTGGCCGCGCAGGCAACCGAAGTGGCACGGCGGATTCGCCCTGGAACGCCGGTCGCCACCGCCACACCGCGTCCGGTGCCGACATCGGTCGAATCGCTCGTCATCTCCCTGTCGCTCGGTCCCGGCAATGTCCCCCGCGACCAGTACGCGGCGGTGCCGACTGATGCGGGCACCATCTATGTAACCGCCCTGCTCCATCACCTCCACGCTGGAGATACCATCACCGCCGAGTGGGTCACTGCGGCAGGCGTGCAGGTCAACGCGTCCAGCGCGCCGAGCCCCGGCGATGGCGACCAGGCCTGGATCGCGCTGCCGCTCAATGTCGGTGGACTGGCGCCGGGGGACTATGCGGCGTTCGTGTCGGTCGATGGCCGGCAGCTCGACTCGATCGTCTTTCGATTGCTATCCGCTGGCAGCCTGGCTCAGGTGTTGCCGCCCTTACCAGACAATCCCGCCGTGACCGAAGGCGGTGGTCCCAACGCTACCGGGCAGGCGACCGGCCCGGCGATCGAGCCCATCAACAACCCAGACTCCGGGGACGTGGGCGCCGGCGAGGGCGGTGATCCCGGTGGTGACGTTCCGGGGGAGGGCGCCCCGATCGAACCGATCGAAACGTTCGTCCCCGTTGAGCCTGCCCCGGCTGATGCGGGCATCGGCGAGATCGTCGATCCGGCACCCGCCGTCAGTGCCGACCTGCCGACGGAGACTCCCTGACCGGTCGAAGTTTCCGTTCGCGTAAGCTCACCACTATGGTTTTCCGAATGATAGGGGACGAGTGACGCGCCAGCGTGCCACTTGCGCTCGACAGAAACGGCCCGTACACTCCGGCCGCTCGACCTGTAAGATGCGACGCCGGGGTGAAAGATGCGCGACCGGGATTGGCTCAAGCTCGCGATCGTGGAGTTCCTGGGTCCATTCGCGCTCGTCTTCGCGGGCGTCGGGGCAATCGTCCAGACCCAGGGGCAAAATCTGGTCGCCGTCGCCCTCGCGCACGGCCTCGCGATCGGCGTGATGATCTCCGCCCTCGGTCATATCACGGGTGGGGTCTTTAACCCGGCGGTAACGCTCGGTCTGTTGGTCGCCCGCCGGATCGAGGCGCGGCGCGCGCTCCTCTACGTCGTTGCCCAGCTTCTGGGAGCCATCGCCGCGGCCGGCCTGCTGACGCTGGTCTACCCAGATCTCGGCGCGCTCGGCCGCAACAACGCTGGAATCAATCTCGGCGTGCCATCGATCGGCGGCGGTTTTTCCACGACGAACGCGCTGGTGATGGAGATCGTGCTGACCTTCTTCCTGATGCTCGTCATTTTTGGTATCGGCGTCGATCATCGCACCAGTCGCACGGTCACCGGCCTCGTGATCGGCCTCACCATCACCCTCGACATCTTCGCCGGGGGAGCCGTCAGCGGCGCCGCCATGAACCCGGCGCGGGCGTTCGGCCCCGCCCTCATTCAGCAGGATTTCGCGGACCACTGGGTCTGGTGGGTGGGTCCGGCTATCGGCGCCGCCATCGCGGCCCTTCTCTACAACGACGTTCTCCTCCGGGGCACCGCACCATCAGATGACGAGACCATGTCGCAGCATCGCCCCCGTGAAGCGCCCGATTCGATCCCGGTCGGCCAGGTTGAGGCGGTCCGGTCACATCGATCTCGCCGCTCGGCGCGGCGACGCCGATGAGCGACTCGACCGGCTCGCCACAAACTGAGGAGGAGCGACTCCGCCGCGCCCTGGTGGCAGAGAAACATGCTCAGGCCGTGGCATTGTTGGGGCAGCATGGGCTCGACTGCTGGCTGACCTTTGCCCGCGAAGGGAGCGATCTTCTTCTTCCTTATGTTCTCGGCAACGAGGAGATCGTCGGCACGACGGCGTTGATGCTCTTCGCCGACGGTCCCAGTGTCGCGATCGTCGCCGACTACGATGTCCTGGGCGTCGAGGGCCTCTTCGACACCGTGCTGCCCTACTCGCTCGATTGGCGGGAGCCGTTTCGTGATGTCCTGAGCGACCGGCGTCCGGCGCGCATCGGCATCAACGTCTCGGAGAACGACCACGGCATCGACGGCCTGACCCACGGACTCTTCCTGCAGCTGCAGCACACCCTGGAGCCGCTTGGCATCGCCGGAGCACTGGTCTCTGCAGACGCGGTGTCGTCACGAATCCGCTCGCTCAAGACGCCGTCTGAGGTCGAGCGAATCCGGCGCGCCGCGGAGATCTCCGTCCGCATCTTCGACGAGATCGGAGCGATGCTCCGGCCCGGTCTGACGGAGCACGACATCTTCGAGATCGCCGTTGAGCGGATGCAGACGTACGGCGTCGGACCCGCCTGGGAAGCGTCCGGCTGTCCGGCGGTGACCTCCTCACGCTCCCGCGGTGGTCATGGCCCGGCGGGTCTGACGCGGCTCGAGCTCGGCGACAGTCTGCGACTTGATTTCGGCGTGCGGTCGGAAGGCTATTGCTCGGACCTCCAACGCACCTGGTACTTCCGGCGCCCCGGTGAGACAGCCCCGCCAGCGTCGATCCAGCATCCGTTCGATGCCGTGCGCGATGGCATCGAGCTGGCAAAGGAGCTGCTCCGGCCAGGGGTTCGTGGCGTCGACGTCGATCGTCCCGTGCGGCAGCTGATCGAGCAACGAGGGTACCAGTTCACCCACGCCCTGGGTCATCAACTCGGCCGGCTCGCCCACGACGGGGGCATGCTGCTCGGACCGGACAACGCCCGCTACAGCGCCCTTTCCCATGGGACGGTCGAGGCCGGCATGGTCTTCACCCTGGAGCCGGTCGTCGGACCGGTCGGTATCGAAGAGGACGTGCTGGTGACGGAGGACGGGTGCGAGTTTCTCGTCTCGCCGCACCGGGAGGTCTATCTCGTCTAGCGCGCTCGACGCGGGCGCAGGCGACGCGCCAAAGCGACCCCAGGGGGAGCGTTGCCCTGCCCGATGGTTCCTCCGACCTGGTCGACGCGGTGGTCAGGCCCGAGTGCCGCGTTCGGGTTTCCACTCCGCCCGGATCGTGTCGCGAAACGTCTCGTACTTCTCACCGCGCTCGATCGCGCGCTGAACTGCCGGCGCGAACACCCGGTCGTAGAACGCCTCGCCCATCCGCTCAATGATCTCGTCGGTCTGCAGGTCGTTCCCGGCGTGTTCGAACCGGTCCAACGGGTCGCCGGCCGGCCGCGGGGCATTGCCGCTCCAGCCTGTGCGTCTCCGCCTTTCGTCCGCCGCGGCGTCCGGCCACCACCGTCGCCAGCTAGATGCCGTACCCCTTCGCTTCGTCCTCGGCTCGACCCTCGGCCAGCGCCTCCAACCGGTTGACCTCGGCAAAGACATCGAACCGGCGCACCGGGTGCAGCGGCTTCAGCGAGCCCTTTGCGACCATCGTCTGTTGCTCCTTTCACGATACCAACCCGTTCCCGTGAGGCTGATATGATCCTGCGAGGAGGGAACCGAGCTTGATTGCAGGAGACGCACGGCCCGCGCCGTCGGCATTGGCCGTCAATGGCATGGTCGCCAGCCCGCATCCGCTGGCGACATCGGCGGGGCTGGCGGCCCTGCGCGACGGCGGCACGGCCATCGACGCGGTGATCGCCGCCAATGCCGTCCTGACCGTCGTCTATCCCGATCAGACCGCGATCGGTGGCGATTGCTTCATCCTCGCCTATGAGTCGGCTTCTGGCCGCCTTCAGGGCATCAACGGCTCCGGTCGTTCACCGCTCGCCGCCGATCGCCGGGCGCTTCGCGAGACCGGTGACGGTTCGATGCCGGTACGCGGGATTCACGCGGTGACCGTGCCGGGAACCATCGACGCCTGGGAGCGGGCGCTCGCTCTCGGTGGGCGTCTCGGGCTCGACCGGTTGGTTCAACCAGCGATCGAGCTGGCGCGCGACGGCTTCCCCGTCACCGAGGCGCTCGCCCGCCGGATCGCCCTGGCCAAACCGGTGGTTGATTCCCATCCCGGCATCGCGGCACTTATCGCGCCCGGTGGCCGATTGCCCGCCCGAGGCGACCGGCTCCAATCCCCCGATCTGGCCCGGACCCTGGAGCAGATCGGCCGAGTTGGACGGGACGCATTCTACGGTGGAGCCTTCGCCGACGCCTTCGTCCGGACATCAAAGCGACTGGGAGGCTACTTCTCCCTCGACGATCTAGGGCAACACCGCGCGGAAGCGGTCGAACCAGTGACAACCGGGTACCGGGGCGTCACCGTCGCGGAGGTGCCGCCAAATGCCCAGGGGCTGACCGCGCTCCTTGGGTTGAATATGGTCGAGCACGAACCCGTCGCCCCATGGGGCACCGCCGAGCATCTGCACCCCTTGATCGAGGCCAAGAAGATCGCGTTCGCTGTTCGGAACGAGCGGCTCGGCGATCCGCGGTTCACCATGATTGACGCGGGCCAGCTTCTCTCCAAGTCATTCGCCCGGCGTCTGTGGACGCAATACGATCCTTCTCGCGCTCGGGCGGCACCCAGCACGCGCGCCGGGGACACCGTCTATCTCTGCGCGGTCGACCGCGACGGCAACGCGGCCTCGTTGATCCAGAGTCTCTACATGGCCTTCGGCTCCGGTGTCGTCGTCGACGGCACCGGCGTGGTCTTGCAGAATCGCGGCGCCGCCTTCTCGCTCGACGACGATCACCCCAACCGGCTCGAAGGTGGAAAGCGACCGCGCCACACGTTGATGCCCGGCATGTTGCTGGAGGGCGACCGGCTTCTCGGACCGATCGGCTCGCAGGGTGGAGACGCCCAGGCGCAGATCCGGCTCCAGCTCGTGACAAATCTCGTTGACTACGGCCTGGAGCCGCAGGTCGCCATCGATGCCCCGCGCTGGATCGCGGGCGGGGACGTTGACGATCCCGCGACCCTCATCACCCTCGAAGACCGCTTCCCGGCGGCGACCTTCGGCGGTCTGGAAACGCGGGGGCACCACGTCCGCCGGACCGCTGCCTGGGACCCCACCTTCGGTCACGCCCAGATGATCCTTCGCGATCTCGAAACCGGGCTCCTCCGGGGCGCCGCCGACCCTCGGGCCGACGGTCTGGCGCTGGGTTACTGAGATGACCTCGCTACCGCGTCCCGCGCCACCCACCGCAATGAGTTGGACCGTCGCCACCGTCCCGGATCTCGATCCGTCGCCGGCATCGCTCACGGCCGTGGTGCGGAACGCGCCGGCTGGCGTCAATCTGGTCATTTTGCCGTTCCTTGCAACAACGCCGGACGTCGCGACCACGATGGAACGGGCGCTCCTGCGCCAGGCGGAGCGACCGCCCTCCCGCACGGTCGCCCTCGTCAGCGCGGCCGCCAGAGCACGGGGGATCAACGTCGCCGTCTCGTTCTACGAGATCGTCGGCGAAGGAGTTCGTTACAGCTCCGTCGCGCTGGTCGGGAGCGACGGCTCGATCCTCTCGACCTACCGGCAGGCGCACGCCGTCAACCGCCCCGGCCAGCATGAACAGCTCTTCTTCCAACCCGGCATGGTCGGGTTCCCGGTCACCGCGGTCGATGGTGTCCGCACCGGTCTGCTCCTCGGCGGCGACGTCTGGGTTCCGGAAACGGCCCGTCTGCTTGCCCTCGGCGGATCGCAGCTCCTGATCCTGATTGCCGCGCCGCCCGCCGCCGACCGGCCGTTGACAATCACTCTCGCCCGTGCCCGTGCCGCCGAGAATGGCCGTCCGGTGCTCGTCTGTCTGCGCAATGATGGCGACCTTCCCGGTGAAACGCTCCTCGTCGGCGCCGACGGCCTCGAACGGCGGACCGAGCCGGCGGACGGTTGGACCCTTGTCACCCTCGACCCGGACGACCTGGCCCCGGCCAATCCCGCCACTGACCCGTTCCGCCTGCGACGGCCCCGACTCTACGGACCGCTCGCCCACGGCGATGAGGTGGCATCCGACGAGAGGTCGGCCATCGCGGATGGACCACCATGACTGAACCTGCAGCGGAGCATGTGATGGCCGGCGACCACGCTGGCCTCCGGCCGTCGCCAGACCACGCGCGGGAGTCACCCCTCGTCGGGATCGTCAGCCACCCGTTCTACCGGGCGCACGACGCGGGGGACCAGCCGGACAACCGGTTCAAGACCGATCGCATCCTCGACGCGATCGATGCCGCCCCGTTCAGCGACCAGGTGATGCGCTTCTTCCCTCGCTATGCGACCCTCGATCAACTCGCGCTCGCCCACGACGAGCGCTTCGTCGCGTTGCTCGCGGCGACCGCGCATACGCGGGGCGGCTGGATGGACACCGATACCCATCTCGGTCCCGGGTCGTTCGATACGGCGCGCCTGGCGACCGGAGGCGTGATCGCCGCCGTCGACAACGTCATGATGGAGGCGTTTCAGCGACCCGACAGCCTCTTCTGTCTGGTGCGTCCGCCGGGGCACCACGCGACCGCCGACCGCGCGATGGGCTTTTGCTTCTTCAACAACATCGCGGTCGCGGCCAGATACGCCCAGCGCACCTATGGCCTCGATCGGGTCATGATCCTCGACTGGGACGTTCACCACGGCAACGGCACCCAGGATATCTTCGCGGCCGATCCGTCGGTCCTTTTTGTCTCCCTCCATCAGTGGCCGCTCTATCCCGGATCGGGCTGGTTCACCGAGGTCGGAGAAGGGGACGCGGAAGGGCTCACGGTCAATCTCCCAATGCCGCCCGGTGCGGGTGATGCCGCCTATCGCGCCGCCTTCGAGCGGATCGTGGAGCCGATCGCCGAGCAGTTCGCCCCCCAGCTGATCCTCGTCTCGGCCGGACAGGACTGTCACGCCGCCGATCCGCTGGCTGACATGGCGGTCACGCTCGACGGCTTTCGCTGGATGGAGCGATCGGTGCGGCGCATGGCCGGGCACGTCGCCGGGGGTCGTCACGTTCTCGCCCTGGAAGGCGGCTACAACCAGCACACCCTCCCCTGGCTCGTCGCGGGTATCGTCGCCGCCATGGGCGATCTCCCGGACCAGACCGTTGATCCGTTCGCCACGCCGGAGGGGTCGTCGCTCCTGCCCGCCCAGGCCGAACGGCTCGATCAGGTCGCCAGCGCGCTTCGCCCCTACTGGCGATTCTGAGCGACCTGACATCGAGCCGAAATGTCTACGAGCTGGTCGGACGTTCAGGTCAACGGTGTTCCTCGCCAGCATCCCCTTAGGAACCCCCGGCATGGTCCCCTGGATGGGCGGCGACCCTCCCCGGCAATCGGCGATCTGCCCCATCATCGAGTGCCGTGGGCACGTCGGGATTCATCGACCTCGTGCCATACTGAACGCTAGATCGTTGCTCACCCTGGCACGCTTCCCGCGACCATGTCCGCGCGGCACCGCCACCTGTTGACGTGGTGCCGTCCTACCCGCCCTCACGAGGAGGTTGACTCTTGGCAGTCGCCGTTGACACGTCGCTCGAAACCCTCGCGATCAATGCTATCCGCACCCTGTCGATCGATGCGGTGCAGCAAGCAAATTCCGGTCACCCGGGGTTGCCGCTCGGCGCGGCGCCGATGGCCTATGCGCTCTGGACTGACTTTCTGAAGCACAATCCACGAGACCCGGAGTGGTTCGACCGGGATCGCTTCGTGCTGTCGGCCGGTCACGGCTCAATGCTCCTCTATTCGCTGCTCTATCTGACCGGCTACGACCTCCCGCTCGACCAGCTGAAGAAGTTCCGCCAGCTTGGCTCGATGACCCCCGGGCATCCCGAGCGGAACCACACGCCCGGCATCGAGGTGACCACCGGTCCACTCGGCCAGGGGTTTGCCAATGGGGTCGGTCTGGCGATCGCCGAGGCGTTCCTGGCTGCCCGTTACAACCGGCCCGGCCACACGGTGATCGACCACTTCACCTACGCCATCGTCTCGGATGGCGACATTATGGAGGGGGTCGCCGCCGAAGCCGCGTCCCTCGCCGGTCACCTCGGGCTCGGCAAGCTGGTCTATCTCTACGATCAGAACCATATGACCCTGGCAGGCACGGCCGGTGTCAGCTTCTCCGAGGATGTGACAGCGCGCTTCGACGCCCTTGGCTGGCATACGCAGACGATCGACGGGATGGATACCAATGCGGTGCGGTCCTCGATCGACGGGGCTCGTCAGGAGACGACCCGACCCTCGCTGATCGCCTGTCAGACGGTGATCGGCTTCGGCTCGCCAAACAAGGCGGGGACCTTTGGCGTCCATGGCTCCCCTCTCGGACCGGATGAAGTGCGGGCCACCAAAGAGCAGCTCGGCTGGCCGGTCGATCCTCCCTTCTTCGTGCCCGAAGAAGCCCTCGCGTCGTTCCGCGAGGCGATCTCGCGCGGTGAGGACGCGCAGCGCGGCTGGCAGGCGCGCTTCGACGCCTATAGGGAGGCCTTCCCCGCCGAAGCTGATGAGCTCAGCCGCGCCATCAGCGGTGAGTTACCAGACGGCTGGGACGCCGATCTGCCGCATTGGGATGTCGGGGCGAAACCGGTCGCCAGCCGCAAGGCCTCCGGCGAGACCATCGCCAAGTTCGCGCCGAAGATCCCGACGTTCATCGGTGGCTCGGCGGACCTCGACCCGTCGACCAATACGGGGATGAAGGGGGCGGGCGATTTTGAGCGCGCCGACCATTCTCCCGATCCGGCGGCCCAGCAGGGGTTGTTGGGTGGACCATGGGGCTTCGACGGCCGCAACGTTCACTTCGGGATCCGTGAGCACGCCATGGGGAGCGCCGTCAACGGCATGGCCGCTCACGGCGGCATCATCCCGTTCGGGGCGACCTTTCTCGTCTTCTCTGACTACATGCGGCCGGCTGTCCGCCTGGCCGCCCTCTCGAAGCTCAAGTCGATCTTCGTCTTCACCCACGACAGCATTGCCGTCGGCGAGGACGGACCGACCCATGAGCCGGTCGAGCAGGTGATGGCCCTCCGTCTCATCCCCGGTCTGACGGTCGTGCGGCCGGGCGATCCGAACGAGACAGTCGACGCCTGGCGCGTCGCCCTCACTTCAACTGGTCCGACTGCGCTGATCCTGTCCCGCCAGGATCTGACCATCCTCGATCGATCGCGAGCGACCGGCGATGTCGCCAGGGGCGGCTACATCCTGGCCGACCCCGATGGCGCGCCGGACGTCGTGCTGATCGGCGCTGGCTCCGAGCTTGAACTCGCGGTGCTCGCCCGCGACCTGCTGGCCGAGCACGGCGTGGAGGCGCGGGTCGTCAGCCTCCCGTCGTGGGAGCTCTTCGACGCGCAGAGCGAGGAGTACCGGCGGCAGGTCCTCGGCGAAGCCGGCACTCCGCGCGTCTCGGTCGAAGCGGGCACGACGCTCGGATGGTGCCGCTACACCGGCGCGACGGGCGCCAGCGTCGGTATCGACGAGTATGGTGCGTCTGGCCCGGGAGCCGAGGTGCTCGCCCATTTCGGCTTCACGAAGGAGCGGGTGGCGGCCACGGCACTCCGCTTGCTCGGCAAGGATGAGCTCGCTGACCAGATCGATCAGCGAGGCAGCGGTGAAACGGCCGGCGAAGAGGCCGAGGGAGCCGAAGGACATTCGTAGCGACACGGCCCCATATCTCCCATCGAACTGGAGCCATAAAGGAGATCACCATGGCGACGACCTCAGCGACCAACACGATCAAGGCGCTCTGCAACCTCGGACAAAGCGTCTGGCAGGACGACATCAGCCGCCAGATGCTCCAACAGGGCGATATCGCGCGGGCGATCACCGATACCGGCATCCGCGGCCTGACCTCGAACCCGTCAATCTTCGAGAAAGCGATCGGCTCGGGTAGGGCCTATGACGAGGATGTCCTCCAACTGCTTCGGGACGGTAAGGGTCCCGAGGCGATCTTCGAGGCGGTAGAGGTCGACGACATCCGCGACGCCTGCGACCTTTTCGCGCCGGTCTATCAGGAGAGCAACGGCGCCGATGGCTTCGTCTCGATCGAGGTTTCGCCCGGTGCGGCGCGTAACGCCGATGGCACGCGAACCGAAGCTCGCCGGCTCTGGGAAACAGTCGATCGCCCCAATCTGA
>JAABUS010004373.1_pt1 | contig 20502 bp, 1 predicted proteins | sample 5560161 | NCBI WGS metagenome assembly JAABUS01 (sample SAMN10711885, study PRJNA513376) | rock metagenome | isolation source: Antarctica rocks | place: Antarctica: Victoria Land, Trio Nunatak nord | collected 2016-01-04 | reverse complement strand
TAGTCGATTATTTAAACTTTAATATTTAATAATAATATTAATAAAAATCTTTAGGCCGGTTAATTTAAAGGGGTAATATTTATATTTAAAATTATTCTAAAAAATATTATATATAATAATTAGTAAATTAGAATTAATAATTATTCCGGATATAATTATAAACTAGAAATAATATTTAGAGCGAGTCTTTTTTATTATTTAAAAAGAATTTTATAAATCTTTACCTAAATTCTTTACTTTATTATATTTATTTATAATTATAAATCTATATTAAAAACGGTAGATAATTTCCTTTTTAATTACTTTTTTTCTATTTTTTATAAAGAAGTATCTATATATAATACCTAAGGCCGCTAGCGTAGAGCTAGCGATTTAATAATAATATAAAAAACGTAAAGTAATTACGGGGTTTAGTATTAAATAATTTTTAAATTTTAAATTTAATAATAGAACTAATCTCTAAAAATTCTAATAATACGAGGGAATATTAATTTAATATAAAATTATTAAAAATTAAAACCCCGCGATATTAAAGTTAGAACCCTATATCGATAAATAATAATATTATAAAAGTAGCGAGGCGTAGGTATATATAATATATTAATATCTTTAACGGGGCGTAGGTATATATAATATATTATTATTTTATAATTATTTTCTCTTTTAGGCCCTAGTCTCTAGGTACCTAAATATTTTAATTAAAAAATATTTATTAAAAAACCTTTAAACCCCTTAAAGAAAATAAGAGAAAAAAGTTATTTAATATAACGACGTTATTATATAGTAATTTAAATATAAAATTATATACCTAATTCTTTAATACCTTTAATACTAGTTACGGAATAGTATTTAATTAATTAGTCGAAGTTTATTAAAAAACCTTTAAACCCCCTAGAGAAATAAAGAAAAAGAGTTTTCTAATTTATATTATCGGTTCTATAACGCTAATATATAATACTAGTCGCGGAGCGATACGAAATTATTTCCTATAATACTATTATATAGTATTAATAGTAGAAGAGTAATACTATTAAACTACCTCTATTATATAATAATATTAATAGTAAATAAATAATATATTTATAAAATTATCTCTATAGTATTAATATATAATAATAGTAATTAATTAAATAATATTTCTTTCGTCTCTATAATATTATTATATATAATAATAGAGGAGTAAAATAATATATACTATCGTTCTTATAACGCTTATAGTATTTATAGTAAATATAGTATATTAAATTATTCTTATAGTATTTATAGTATTAATAACGAAATAGTAGTAACTATCTTTACTATATACTTTTATTATACTATAAAAATACTAGTAGTAAAGTATTATATATAAATAGTATAGTCTTAATATTATACCCGGAGATTAGTAATAATATAACTATTATAATAACGATTATATTTATTAATAAAAACGAGGTAGCGGAGCGGAGGCGCGTATTAATATATAATAATAATAAAATATTTAGCGCGACGGTTTATTATTAGAATAAACTCGCTCGTTTATTTATTATATTTCGGATTAGTATAGAGATCCCTAGAGGGAATATTAATATAGGGTAGAGTAAGGTAGGGTATAGAATAGAGATCGCGATTCGATCTCTACTCTAAATTAGGGTAGGGTAGAGTAGAGATTCTTTAAAAATCCCTACTATATTAAAGCGGATTTCTAATAATTATTCTAATAACACTACTATTTTTATAAATATATATATTTATAGTTACTACTATCTCTATAGATATATATACTTATAGTTATTATTATTTTTATAAATATATATATTTATAGCTATTACTACCTCTATAAATATATATATTTATAATTACTATTACTACTACCTCTATAGATATATATATTTATAACTACTACTACTTTTATAGATATATATACTCATAGCTACTACTATCTTTATAGATATATATATTTATAGTTACTACTACCTCTATAAATATATATATTTATAACTACTACTATTACTACCTTTATAGATATATATATTTATAGTTACTACTACCTCTATAAATTTATAAATTTATAGTTACTACTACCTCTATAAAGCGATAGCGATAGGGTTAATACTAAGAATAAATACTAGAACTATAAATAAAAGTCATGAATATAAATAAAAACTATAACTTTGAATAACTACCCGGATTTATAATTATTTAAATTACGCCGCGGAATAGAGAAAGAAAGGGATAAAACTAACCCCTATTTCTTTCCCCGGAGTAGGGAAGAAAATAGATAAAGAAGGAAAGAGAATACTAAAAGAAAATAAAGAAAGAAAGAGATTTCTTATTATTCTCTATCCCTACTCTCCCTATAAGGCTAATAATTATAACCGACTAATATACTCTTTTAACGCTTACTTTAATTATATTAATCTTTATCCTAACTTTAAGTTATATTAATTATTCTAGTATATTCTCAATTTCTTTTACTAGATATATATTCACGATTTATTATAAGGAAAATAGACGTAATATCTTAAGATTTTATTACGCTAAATATTATAGAATATTAATATTTCCTCTATATACCCCCGTTAGATTTTTTAATAATTTAATATCCTTCGCCTAAATAATTATATACTTAACGTATATAGTAGTAAGATTCGCTACTATAAATTCTAAAAATTAGTATATTTAATAATATAATAGGCTTAAAACTTACTAGAAAGTAATATAATTATATAATACTCCGTCGCTTTTTATAGTACCTCTAAAGTAGTTAATTATTATCGGAAATTATAACTTAATTATATATTTTATATAATCTCTCGAACTAGACGCTAAAATAGCGCTTTAGGAATAAGAAACTTAGTAGTTTTCTAATAATATCGAATTTAACGAAGTATAAATACTAATAATAAATTAATATATTAATTAAAATAAAATTAAGCGAAAAGACGAAACATTTACGTCTTTAATTTATACGGCGTCGACGGGTTATAGGAATAACTCTTATTTTTTATCCCTACTTCTTAACCTACCGTCGTAGAGTTTTCGTTATAACTAGGGCTTTTCGAGTTATTAAAGAGTGTATATTAATATCTTTATTATTATCTTAAACTAGGTTCTTACCTAATAACTAAATTAGATCTCCGTTTATATCCTTTACTTTCTCCATATTAATAAATTAATATAATAATTATAATAAATCTAGAATAAAAAGTAAGATATTTATAATTTATAGATTTTTTTAAGGTTTAAGATTTCTCCTTTTTTTAAAATTAGGATTTCTTAACCCTAGGGGCTATAAATAATAATAAATTAATATATTAATTACGATAAGACTAGGATATAAACTAAATATTTCTTATTTGAAACTTTCGCTACTATTTTAACTAAAATAATATATTAATATAATAATTAAAATAATATTAAGAGAAAGGGTTAAGAAAATTACTATTTAAAACTTTATTTTAAATTAGACCTACGGTCTTTTTTTTCTCTTTTATTTCTTTATCTTTATAAACTTTTTAACCTATAGGTATTTTATCTTAAATAATTAAATATATAAACTTTCTTTTACTAGGTAATTTTAGATCTTCGAGCTCTAATTAATTAATTTATAATAAGGCTCTGAAATTACGTTTAGTATTAATTAATATCTCGGTAGAATCCGGCTCTTCTTATCTAATAACCGGCTCTTAATATTTAATTACGTATTTAATCTCCGTAATAAAATATTATTTATATAATAAATTACGAGGTCTCCCTTTACGGTACGAATAAGATTAATTTAAATCTAAGTAAAAAAAATAAAAAAAATAATTAATAAACGGATTATATTAATATTAATAATTATTATCGTCTAGATTATATTTACTAGGTATAGGCGGATTTATATATAAAGTTATATTTAGAGCCGTTATAACTAAAATAACTAATAACGGTTTACTTATATAGTTATATATATTAATTCCAGGTTTTTCCGGATTATAGTATATTATAGATTTCTTATTATATATAAACTCGTCGAATTCGAACTTATTTAAGGGAGTATCCAAGCGATATTATAATTTATAAAAATAATTAATACTTTTATTTTAATCTTTATACTAGTAACTTTACTTATTTAGTATCTTTATATATATTTATTTAAGAGTTATTAAATTCGATAGTTTATAGAGGAGGCGTTTTCTATATTTTATAACTTTAATTAATACTATTTATCCTAGACTTTACCCTAGTAACTTTATTATAATATTATTTTATAATTAAATAACTTCGGCTTAAATAGGTAGTAGAGGAGCCATTGACTATAATCTATATATAATATTAATACTATTTATCCTAATCTTTATCCTAGTAATTTTATTAAATTAAAATTAAATAATCTTTTAAGGGAAGACCTTACGTATAATAATAAAAGATATAATAATAATAAATATTACGATAGTTAGGCGTCTTATTAATAAGTTCCTTAATTATATTTAATTTCACTTTATTTATAACGATAAAAGAATTAGGAGATATAGAGAAGAAAGCGCCTATATAAATTATTAAAAACTAATTATACTAATCTAAATACTAATAAATATACTATATTTTATTTTCGATTAATTAAAGATTCCTAAAATAGTATTATTAATATAGTTTAGATATTAGGGTAAGGTTAAAGTACGAGGTAAATAAGATAATAGGATCTATAACGCTAAAAGCGGGATTCGGAATTAACGCCGTTATTATTTATTTCTAGTCGATTAATAAAATATTATCTATTAAAGTATAGACTTCTATCTTAATCTAGTAAACTATAAAAACTAATAAAATTATTTATTAATTTCATAATTACTAAATTTAAATAACTTAATTTATAAGTAAATTATAAATTAAAAATTTATAACTCGAAGAAAGACTCTATTAAATTACTAAATATAAAGATTAAAATAAAGATAATAAGCTCTTAAACTATATATATATCTTATAATATATCTTTAGTTAGTAGATATACTCTTTAATTACTATATAAAATATATATCCTTCGGGGCTAAAATAACCCTTTTATTATAAATCGCGTAAAGATTAAATACTATAATCGAAGTTAATTACTATATCGGTAGAGATAATTTATAACTTATTTATAAACTCTTTAATTAATATCGTTTTTATAGTTTCTTATAACGCGTTTAGCGCCGTAAATTAAATCCGAAAATAACGTTTATATAACGTATATATAATTTCGCGGATAAAGCGCGTAAAGGATAACTTCGAGATTAAAAAATCGGTTATCTTTTAAAGAAACCTAATTTCTTATAGAGTAATAACTAGTAAATTTAACGAATTCGAGTTTAATATAAAAAGATCCTATTTACTACCGTTCTTTAATCGTTTATTTTATACCGCGACTTTCTTTACTCGAGTTTTTTTAAAAAGAACTTTATATATACTAGGTATCTTTCTTACTACTTTTAAACTCCGTTAATTAATAAAAGATTAAATGCCCCGGCTAGTTATCGTTATATTATATAGGCCGTTAAGGAGTTTAAGATTAATATTAACTATATTTTCTATAATAACTAGAGGTATAATTATTAATATTAATTAATAAGAATTTAGTTAAGTTTCGGTAGGAATTTATAAAAGAGGGTACGAATATCGGATAATTACGTATTTATAGTTATTATAGCGGGTAGCCTAATTTATTATATATAAAAAAGCCGTAGATCTACTTTATTATTATATTTTATTAAATATTTTTACTATAAAGTATTCCTCGGTTATAGGACGTAGTTTACCTAGATAAACTATATAATTATAATATAACTATTAAATTCTTTTATTTTCTTACTCTTTTTATTTATTCGTATAATTTATATTTAGAATATTTTAAAGTAATAGTTTCGCCCTAAAGAACTTTATATATAGTTAGTATTTTTCTCCTCCCGGTATAATACCCCGGGATATCTCGTTTATAGTAAGAGTTTCTACCGAACGTTTTATAATTAAAAATAATAATTACCGTTATTATATATATAGGCTAGAAATAACTATCGACTTCTTTATATAATTTTATTTATAGTAGTAATATCGTAACCGAAAGAGGAAATATGAGATTAATAAAGTAAAGGGTTATATATTAAATTTTTTATAAACCTCGTAAAAGTTAATTTTAGAGTAGGAGTATTTCGATTATAATATTATAATAAATACTAGGGAGCCGAGGAATATTTATAAGAAATATAACTATACGGTATTAAAGATTAATATTATAAATAATATAAAAATATACCTCGAATTAAGGAAATATAAGAGGAAAGTTTTAATATATAGAATAAAGCCGATTTAATATATACTCTCGTTTAAAAACTAGATATATTATTATCCTTTTAAATAATAGGTATAAAAATTAATATAAATTCTTAATTATATAATTTAGAGGACTAAAAAAAAGGTTAATATATTAAAATTTAACGGTCGGGAGGTAACCTAGGAGGACTTCCCTAAATTATTTATATAAATAATTATCGGGTTTAGACTCTCTTTACGATTTATTAATAATATTAATATATAATAAACGTTTAAATATACTAATATTTAATTTACTCTCTCTTTTATATTAATAATTAAAAATTATATAATAAAAAAGTATTAAAAGATTTAACCTCTTCTCCTTTAAGATTTATTTAACGACGGTATTAAAGTTATTTTTATACTAGATTTATAGTCTTCTAGAAACCGGTAGAGTTATATAATTATAAATATATACTTTATCGACTAGCGATAATAGTATTACGAGGTACTTTTAACTTTTAAATTTATAAAAAATAAATATAATAATAAAAGTCTAGCCGGGTACCTAAATATTATTATTTATTATTATAATTTAAGGGACCGTATTATATCGATTATTATAAATAACGCCTCTAATAATACTATAATATATTAATTACTCGAGACGATATCCGCGGAGGAGAGTATATAATTTATAGTTATAAGAAAAGAGTTTAAATACGAGCTTCGCGAAGTTTATAACGAATTAAACTTTTTTATAAATACTAGAATTTATCGCGTCCCGTATTTTTCTTATATTATTTAACTAGGTTTAAAGGAACTTCTTAATACTATTAAAATCTCGTTAATAAATAAAGACTTTTAAAAAGATTAAAACGAAAAAGTAAATAAATAGGAATTTTCTAATATAGGAAAAAAACCCGGGATCCTATTTATTTTTATAAAGGTATATATTTTTAATTTTATATTAATCTTTATACCTACCTTTATTTATCTATTAAATTTAAAATATATAGATTCGTAAAGCCTCTACCTACTTTAATAAAAATAATTAATAACGCGAGCGCTTTTAAAATATCTAAAAGAGGTTTAATAACGAAAAATATTAATTAACTAGGCTAGTTTAAAGATAAAGAATATATAATAAAAAATACCCGAACGAATTTATTATATTAAAACTCTTCTAGGATATAGTAACTAGGTAGGATTTAATATATTATATATTAATCCGGGCCCGAAGATTAAAGCCGGTATTAAAAGAGTTTTTTCGCGAGTAGAGGGAATAACTATAAATAAACGATAATAAATAAAATTAAATAAACTACTTTATCGAACTTAATAAACTATTCTATTAATATATATAAACGATTAATACTTTACGTACGCCGATTATTTATATAGTCTTTTCGGTTTATAATACTCTATGTAATTATCTTAAAAATAAAAATAAAAAGTTTAAAATTAAAAATATAAATTAAAAGAGGTTTATATTAATAGGTTTAAAAAAAACCTAAATTAAATTAAAATAATATTATTCTTAAACTTAATTAACCTTAGGCGGCCTATATAATATAATAATTCTTCTAGACCCTATTAGAAAGACGACTATATTCTAGGGTTAAAGTTAAAATAAAGAGATTAATAAAAAATAGGAGAATTACTATTAGGAATAATTTAAAACTAGTAGTTTAATCGGTATATACTTATTATTAATTAAGAGAAAGTATATACTAAAAGAAACGTCGGTATAAATACTTTTAAACGTTTTATTAAAGGTAAGAAGAAAATATCGATTCTAAAAAATTAAAGTAATAAACTTTAAAACTACCGCGAAACGAGTAAATCTACTATTTATACTAATCTTTATATTAATAATTATATCGGTTAATCTAATATAGGATTTAGTAATAAAAATTAATCTATATTTAATAAATAAAAAGAATTTTCGTTATATTATAATTATTTCTTTTATATTATTTATAATATTTGAGTTATACCTTCTACGGGGGTTAAATACGAGCGAGTATTTAATATTACTAATTAATTATATTTAACCTAAAAATCTTATAATCCGGAAACTTTCTCGATTTTAATAATCCTTAATCGCTTCTAATTTAAAGAGAATAAAATAATAATATTATAATAGGACCTAAATTAGGAAGAGATAATAATATTTAAAAAATACGAAATAAAAGTAAAGAGGCGGGAAGAGGATATAATAAAAAGCGAGGACGAAGATTTAATTAATAATATAAATAAAGATTAGTTTAATAACCTCGTAGAAAAAGAATTTAAAGAATTTTCTAGGACTTTTACTACTAGTCTAACTCGTAAAAAAGAAAGAGTTAAAGAATATAATTCTAGTCTTTAAATAAGACGTCCTATAGTAATACCGTAAATAGAATATTAATATTATAAATAAACTTAAAAAAACGTGAAAAATAGATATATAAATCTATAAACTAGATTTTCTAAATATATAATAAACTAGAGTTCTTCGAAATGTTTATATTTGACCCGAGACTCTATATTAAAAAATTTAATAATAAGGAAGAAATCGAATATAGAATTATTTTATAATTCGTAGGTGATATCTAAATTTTATATAATAGTTAAATATCTAGGTTATAGTGGCTTAAAGACTATATAGGGAAATAAATCTCTAGAACCGATTTTATTAAAATTAATTAAAAAAACTAAACTTTTCTAAAATCCTTTATAAAGTAATAAAAATATAGATAGGACTCTAAGAGATAAAAGGAGATAAAACGAGAGCTAGAATTATAATTAATAATAAAATATAATTAAAATAGGTATAAAGATTAGTATAATAATAATAAGAGTTATTATATTAATAAGTTTTCGGGTATTTTAGTAAATTAACTATAATAAATATTATATTAAATAGTTAATTATATTTAATAAAAATATACTTAGAAATCTAAACGAATTTACTACCTCCTTTTAATTTTATAATAACTTTATAAACTCTTTAGACTAAATAATTCGTTCTAGTTCCTTTTCGAGCTTTTTATATTTATTAAATTTTTAAAATATCTTTACCCTCTTTATTATCTCGGTATACTCCGGTCTTAAAAGTATCCCGAATATTTATTTTATACCTTCCTTATCTTTATCTAGTACTTATCTATATTTAATAAAATTATAATTATTAAATTATAGTTAATTAAATTATAATTTATCTATAATTATCCTCGTCTAGCGTTATATATTTATTTATTCTTTGGATATTTTATTAATTTCCGTTAAATAATTTATAAATCTTTAGATTTATAATAAACTAAAAGATTATATTATACTATAGTACGCGCTCGAGTTTATCGAAGACTTTATTAGGTTATAGTAAATATTTTTATAACCCTTTATATATATACTAACTTATAATTAATATTAAAAAATATATAGATTAATATAAAAATATACTAGATAATTATTTCTTTATATATATAAAAACTCTATATATTTATATTTCTTTAGCGAATATTTATTATAATATTTAATCTTCGTTTATAACGACTTAAATACTATAGTCTAGTATCTTCGATAATTATTATAGGTTATTTATATTATATTTTATTAATTTAATATAATTAAAGTTTTAATAGTATCCTTCTAATTTTCTTTTTTAATATCGCTCTCGATATTATAATTTTCCTCGTTATCTATTTTCTATCGAATTTAAAGTATATAATTTATTAATTTTAATAAATTTTCTAAATCCTTTAAGGGCTCTTTATTTATCTAATTTAAATTTTTATTATTATCGATAATTATCTCTCTACCTAAAGACGCGCCGACGGTTTTTATAATAACGCGGGTATATTTACCCTAAAAAACCTTATTACGTTACTACGTATTAGTCCCGTTTAAATAATATAATATAAATTAATATAAAGATTAATATATACCTTTTATTAATAATATCGATCTTCGCTTATTAAGTTATCTTTTATTAATTTATAATTAATAGATTTATTTATCTTTTATTACGCGTTAAAGCTTTTTCTACTCGTCGAATCGTTTTTTAATTAATATTTTTAACTAACTCTATCTAAAACTCTTCTACGGAACGATTTATTAAACGATTTCTTAATTTTATTATATTAAGGTTTTTATTTAACTCCTCTTCGGTCTTTCTTTTTCCTTATTTACTAGGTAAATAACTTTAATTACCTCGTTTTAAATTAAATATAAATAAAGACTAGCTCGAGACTTACTTCTCTTCGTCGGCTATAAGATAATTAACGATATATATAATATATTAATCTATTCTAATACTTATTATTTAGTATTAAATCTAATTAATATCTAGATATAAGTTAGTTTTAGGCTTTTTAATCTTCTAGCTTAACTATAAAATAATTAATAAAAGTTATTTTATATTATCCTTTCTTATTATTTATTATTTAATATTATAATAATATTTATAATAAGTTTTAATTAAAGAGACTAGTTATTTTAAATATATTAATCTTTATACCCTTTAGATTCTAATATAAATTTAAATTCTTATTTAATTATTATTAAAAAGAAGAATTCCGCGATAAAGTAACTACTAAATAGTACTAGGTATAAAGATAAATATAATTATAAGAAATTAAATAATAAAAGAGCCGAATATTAAGATATCCGAGTAGTATAGCGAGTTTATTAATTAAATAAATAATTAATAAAGTTTAGAAGTAAAAGGAAAATATAAACGATATAGAAATAAACTACTAGCGCGGCACTAATAGTCACTATAACGTTATATAATATAAATAATCTTAATTATCCTAGAAAATTATAATTACTAAATCGAAGATTTATTAGGAGTCTAGGACTTAGTATATTTAATATTAATAAATCTAGTCTAGTTACTCTATTATATTTATATATATTTAATATAATTAAATTAATTTAATCTTTATAAATATATAAATAAATATATTAAAATATTTAATATATTTAATAAAAGTATTTAGAAATATACGAGACCGCTTAATATAACCCGCGGTTAAGATAAAGATTAATATAAATCAAATACGTATTAAGATAGTATATTAATAAGCTATAGTATTAACTCTATAAGGAGAATAAGAAAGGGATTCTTTATTATTCTCTTCTCTTCCCTATTCCAAGGAAGGGAATTACCGAGTCTTTATTCTTTTCTATTTTTTCCCCCGGTTCTCTTCTTTAACCGGGGAAGGGAAGAGATTCTCTACCCTATTCTATAACGTAATTTAAATTAATATTAAAATTAAAACTATTATTAACCTAATATTAAATATAACCGAAGGTTTTATTAAAGATATAGTTTAATTCGTTTATTTTAAAATTAAGAGAATATTTAAATAATAGTTTAGTTTTAAATTTAAAATTAACCCTTTTTAAATATTTATTTATATATTTTAATATTAGTATTTTCTCTTAAACCTATTACTTTATTCTTAAAAATAATTCGATTTATATTCGATTAAAAGATAAAGAGTAAAGAATAATAGTAAATATTAATTATAATCGTCTCTCTATAGTATAATCTATAATATATCTTATTATTAATTTATAATAGGGGTAGTAATAACTATAAATATATATTTTTATAGAAGTAGTAGGAGTTATAAATATATATATCTATAGAGGTAGTAGTAGCCATAAATATATATATTTATAGAGGTAGTAGTAGTTATAATATATTCCTAAAGTTATTATTTTAGTGTATTTAAAGATTTATTATATTTATCTCCGTCCTCTAGTAAAAACTTGTAGCTCGGACGGGGTCTAAAGTTTCTCTAATTAAATTAATATATTCTTAATATATATATTACTATTAGGATTAAGTCGGGGTAAAGAATATATTCTATATATATATAAATTTTATCTCGGGTTAAAAGTTTATTCTAAAGCTAGTACCTTAAAGAAAGTAATATATATTTAATATATATTAATGAAGGGCCTATAACGTAGAACTATTTCGAGATTTATAAAAAAAAAAAATTATATTAAAGTCGAAATTTAACTAAATTTTATTATATTAAATTTTTATATATTTATTACGAGCCTAAAAGCCCTGAAATAACTATATTATATATATTTTATATATTAAATAAATTTTAAAATTTAAGGCCTCAAGAGCTAAAATTAAACTAGAGTTAATATATATATATATAGTAAATTTAACCGGGGTAAGAGTTTTATATATTAAATATATATACTCGTTCAATTCTAATTTAATAAAGTCTAGACTCTATATCTATTATATCTCGCCCTAGTAAATTTATTATTAATAATTATAACGAGAAAGAGTTAGGAAATAAAATCTTTATAAGAAATTAATATAAGAATTATTATAAAGTATATAAATAGTAGATTTTAATAGAGATTAATTAATAAATAATTATTTACGATTTTATTAGAGTAGTATTATAGAGATATTTATATAAATATTCTCTAGATCGTTAACTAAATACCCCTCTATAATTAATTTAATAGTCGCCGAGGTTATTATAATAATAGGGTCGTTAATTGTCCGAGTGACGCGGGTGTATAATAGAATTAATAAAACTACTACTTTTTCCTTAATATCGTTAGCGACGACGACGTTATATATATTTAAATTCTAAATAAGTAGATCTTTAAATATAGTATATAACTAGTTTATAAAGAGAGTATATAATAATAGACTCGTTATAAATTAAATATGAGTAGTATTTTCGTTATTTTCGTTATTTCCGCTCTTATCCTAGCCGAAAAACTTCAAAGCCGACGTCTTTTCGAGAAAAAAATTTGTTTTAACGTCGCTGAGTTAGCCGCGGTTAATTAAAGCCTATTATCGCCGCCGGTATATTTGTAGTTAATCCAATTCCACGACCCCGAGGGCCTAGTAATACTGTGGCCCGCGGTAGATATATTAATAAATATAGTAACCTAGGCTACTAACTAATTATAGGGGAGTATTTATATAGGTAAAGAGAGTATCTCTATAGTATTATTTATATTAATCTATACTAGAGTAACCCTATAGATTATAACCCGATAATATTATAATTCTTACCTAGATTTAGCTTGCGCCAACTTCTACTAAAAAGAATAATAATACTATAGATTTAGCGTATACACAAAGCTATAGAATCCTTAGTATTTTTTATTTTTTTTTACGTATTATACGTTTAATTAAGTCCACGAATAAAGCTTTTAAAATATCAATTTTATATTAATAAATAACTCTACTTAAGACGATTTTAATACCGTAGGAATAAAATAATTTAAATAGATAATCTTTATATTATAAAGTTTTAAATATTAATAATAAATTTAATAAAGTAAATAGAGTTTTAAACGGGATAAAAATTAAGGAATTAATATAAAAAACCTAAATTCTTCGCTTAATCTTTAGGATTTTAGTTATAAACTTTAACCTCTAATAAATCCCGTATTAATAAATCGATTAGGTTTATTTTTACGGTGTTAGAATCGCCTTAAATTAAACTATCTATATATATAAAGTTAATATCTTAAAAACGTTAATTATAGACTTGAGTTTGTATATCTATAAAGTACTATGATATTAAGGTTTCGCTTAATTTAGTTAATTATAATTTAATATTAAATATCTCTTTACGTAATCTTATTTCCGGATTTTTTATTACTATTTTTCTTTTACTTTTATATAGATCTCTATTATCCTTTACCTCTTTATATTATTATATACTAACTTTATATAACTTTATATCTTCTTTCTTATATCTCAGCGAATTTATATTAAATACGTTTATATACGTTCTTTTTTTAAGTTCTAAGGTCTTAATCCTACGTGTTTTTTATCTCTATATATACGATATCGTATTTAAGTATTTAACTTTCCCTAGTTATATTAAATATCTTTATTAACTTATATTTTAGAAGTAGTATTTTAGACGTCCTCTATAAGATATTAATTTAAATTTTACTACTCTTTCTCCTCCTAAATAGTTAAAATAAGTCCGTATAAATACCCCCCGATTTAATACTATTTTTATATAGAACCGGACGCGTCTATAAATCTCCTCTTATATTATATTAACTATAAATCGTATAAAGTTTATCTTTATATTATTATTTATATACTTTATAGCTCTCTCTACGCGCCCGTTTATTTTTTTTATACCGCCTCCCTCCCTACCCCCCTAGGTTCCTATTTATTTACGCGGTTTAATCTTGAATTTCGTTATTAAAATTTACTACCTCGGTACTATATCTAAGTAATATTCTTATTACGACGCTCTATATTAAGCTATAAAGAGAAAATAGGGGCTATACCGCTTTACTATATATTATTCTAAAGGTAACGGTATTTTAAGGCCTTTTACGAAATCTCTATTAACTTTTAAAACTCTATTCGAGAGTAATACCCCGGAATCTAAATATTTCCTAATTTATATTTATTATTATAATACTGCGCTGGTCTTTACGTTCTATCGGTATATTATAAATAAACGATTTAGGGGCGGTATTTAGTCGTTTACGATTTATAACGAGTTTTATTATTTATAAGGCCCTTTATACCTAGATAATAATACTCTATTATCTTTTATATAGCTCTATTTTATAGATCCGGCCTAAACTACCGTTACGCGTCTCGTATTTAATTTTAATCTACGGTAATACTTTCTTAAAAGGATTATTATTATATTACGAGAATATTAGAACCTATTTATTAATACCTACTAGTTTATAAGAGAGTAGATCGAGGTTATATAGTTACGATTTAATATAATACGGGTTATCTTAAACCCTCGTATATAATTAATCGTCGAGTAAGGTTTTAATAAACGTCGTATTAACTTATTTATTATTATTAAGATATCGGTATTTATTCCCGATAAATACAATCTCTTTAGGTACCGTAATATCGTTATTATTAAATATTCCGCTATAGGTAAAAAGTAGCGCTTTTATCGGATTCTTTATAAAAGCCCTATATATTTTCCTCTTTATTATATATTATTCTTTCCGTATAGTAACCTAGGCTAGGGGTTTTCCTTATAGCTTTATCATCGGTAAATCTCAAAAATAAATATTAATATACTTTAAGCGCTATTAGCCTTATTAGAAAACCGTCTACGGGTTTATATTAAAACTCTATATTAAATACTAATATAAGGATTAGTAGGATTAGTAAATCGGGGGTCTAGGTACATTACTTTTAATAAATAGTATTTACTATTAATAGGTTCAGTAGGTTTAGTAACTCGATAAATCGTTAATAATTTAAATATTAAACGAATAGGCCTATTATATACCCTATAGTATACGTATTTATATACGTATTTATATACGCTATAGTATAGGTTATAGTATGGGCTATAATATACCCTATAGTATATACAATAGCGTGCGTAGTTTACGTATACTATTAAATAGTATATAAACGGCATACGTAAAGGTATTTTAAATAGTATACGATATACACCCCCCGTAGTAGCCTTTAAAACATTAGACGAAAACCCTTTATAATATACGTAATTATAGTATACGCCAAGGTATACGCCATGATATGCGAAATAGTATAGTATTTATATATATATACTCCCCGGATATACCCGGGTGACGCCCCCGCGAGAATTTTCGTTAAAATTTATTATTCCGGGCCCGGTAGGTCGCTGGCGTTAATAATCGTCGTTAAGAGTCGCTACCGTAAATAACGACGATTATAGAACTTTATTTATTTTAACTCTATAATAAGGCTAGTTACTATTAATATATTAATAATATATATAAATTACTAAAATTACTAATCCTATTAAAATTAATTTAAAGTTATTAATAGGATACTACCCGGACCCCCGATTTATTAAATTTATTAAAAGTTACCTACCCGGACCCTTAATTTACTAAATCTATTAATAGGATATTAGTAGTTTTATCCGTAAATTAAGGTTACTAGTAATGTTTTATTAATAACTTTTCTTGGTAAAAGTTATTAGTAAGACACTACTAACTCTATCCGCGCGGTCGGTAACTAGGGTTTTAATAAGAGTTTTTAAAATTTACCGATAATATTAACGTTAATTATTATATTAAAACGCGGTACTCTCTCCGTATATAGTTACGTTATTATTTATTCTAGCGCGCTAAGAAGTATAATATATTATTAAGAGGTATACGACTATTTTAGTAGTATATCGTTAATAGTTATTTAATTATCGACTAAATTACTTTAGACTAGTATTATAATAATTAGAATATTATCCGTACCGATTTATATAATAATATTACGGATACGCTAGCTTACGATATTAGAGATATATAAAAACTCGGTCGTTATATTATTCTACTATTTAGTTTTACGGGCGGTAACCGAGTTATATAATAATTATACTACGATTTTATAATTATCGTACGGTATTTTAATAAATTTATAATATTTATAATATTTACTACAAATTTATATTAACCCGAGATTATTAAGAATCTCTTTTTTAGATAGATTATATAGGATCGCCTTAAGATCGTCGCCCGCGTCTTTTATATAAAGGCGAAGGCGTTATTATAGAACCTTAAGAATTAATACGACTAGTATAACGGGATTATTTAGATTATTAAATATTGAAAATATAACCTCCCCTATCTTTATATCCTATTATTTCTATACCGAGACGATAACTTCGTAGAATATTTTTATATCGATAAATTAATTTATACGGAGCTACCCGATCCCGCGTTTAATTTTAATAATATTTTACGTACTATTATTAAAACGTAGATAATATATAGACTTTACGGGGTATTAAATCCTACTTTATTTTATATAAAGAATACTAGAGGGGTTTATAAATATAAAACTAGGTTCCTTAAAATATTTTAGGAAGAAACGGTCGTATAAGACGACGGGTACTCTTTATATCGTCGTTATTATAATCCGTATATTTAGATAAAGTATATTACGGGCCGTAATATCTAAATAAATAATAATTAAATAATTCCGTATAATCCGTATTTTACTCGTAAATATAGTATATATATTAATATTAAAGTATACGGGTTTATTATATTTATTAAATATATTTATAAATATATATATAAAGGCGACGATCGGATAATAATATAACTCTAAAACGAGGACGAAGTTATATAATACTTTAATAGTCGGTATATCGGCCCTATATAAATAGTATAGTAATTATTTAAATTCCGTAGTTATTACGAGGATCTATTTATAACGCGCCTTATTATATATAAATTAAAGTAAGTTCCGATCTACTTTTCCGATATTAACCGGTAGGATCCTATACGTTTATAAAAATTACTCGATATTATTAATAATACCCTAACCTGTTTCCTACGGTATAATAACGAATATATAGATAGTTATTATCTTCTATATTACGAGTTCCCTAAATATTATATTTATTATAATAAATAGGGTAAACGGCGTTAGATAATATATAAGAAAAATTATACTATTAGCCGAATATACTAGTATAATCCTATATAGGGCGAGAAGTTCTATATACGTTTTCTATTAATAGTCGTATAAGGGCCACGTAGTTTTAAGTATCTCTATATAATTAATAATTAGTTTTATTTATTTTTCCGTATTACCTATATTAAGCTACGTTTATTAGACGACGATAATAAATAAATTAATTACTTTAAAGAGGCCGTCCGATTCTCTACCGGTTTATCTTTACGGGGTTTATTCGTTACGGCGTTATTAAATAAAGGCGTTATTAATCCGCTCGCGTTATAAGAATAGTTTCGTACGAATATATATAATAATTTATTTTATTATATCGCCCAGTTCCCTTCTATACCTATTAATTTCGTCGACGCGTATTTAGATTATAGGTTTTTCCTAATTAACTATATATTATAAACCTACGATAAATCGCTTCCGTGTTTCGGTCTTTTTATATTTATTTTAATATAGACCGATAATACCCGATCTAGCCTCCTTACGGCCGAATTAAATTATAATCGTAATTACGAGGCTTCGTTATAAGAGTAGAAAATAACGTAGTTAAATCCTAAATAATATTATATATTTAATATTATCGTTATAATTATATCTACTCTTTCTTTAGATCTCTACTTCTTTTTATATAAACCTATTAGTACGGGTAAGATATTTATATATAAATATTTATATTATTACTTTCGTGTACGCGGTTAGGTTATTATATATATAACGTCTACTAATATTATAACTACGTTATTATTAAATAAAAGAATTTTATATTTATATTTTAAGATCCCTATTATTCTAATAAAAAGTATAATTTATATAATTCCTTTATAGTCTAATCTTACTGTGTTACTATATTATACCGCGATAATTATCTAAGATAAAGTTCCTATATAGTATAAGAATTATTTCTCGGTTATTAATACGATATTATATAATATATATAGCGACTAGAGACTCTTCGGCGGAATTCTTATAATTCCCGGCGGTAATTTTATATAGACTACGTTTATTATACCTCGCGGTAATCGCGCTTTATAGGTTAGAGTTAATATCCGTAGTTTATAAATTTAGTTATCTTTAAGCGTATTACGACTATACCGAAATATATATATCTACGTTAAATAGGATAATATCGTCTTTATAAATTAACTCGGTCGTATATTTTATAATTTAGTGTCGTATAATTTAATATCGCTACCGCCTATAATTACGAGTTATTTCGATAAGATATAGGTATTTATTAATTACGTTTTTCCTCCGTACGAACTAGCGTAGGTTTATATTAATTCGGATTTCTTTTAAAGTCGCGTTATCCTATACCCGCGGAACGATACCGTAAAGGAATTTAATCGCCTAATTATCGAAGATATATACGAGACTACGCGTAGATTCTTATTTATTAATACTACTCTTAACGATTAAGGTAGGGAGAGATATTAATTAATTACGGAGATTTTATAGGGGCTTAAACCTTCCGGTTTCCTAATATTATAACTTATACTAAAGGTCGGGGCTCCGATTATACTACTACGAAATCTATATCTTAACGAAGGTATATATAACGGTACGCGATTAATTATTTCGCGCCTATATAGGGACTATATCGAAGCGCGTATTACTAGGGGCGTTTAAAATAGTAATATATAATTAATTCCTCGTATTAAAATAACTAGTAAAGAGGATAACTACCCTTTTATATTAATCCGTAAATAATTCCCGATTCGGCTCTATTTTATAATAACTATTAATAAGTTATAAAACTAGTCGTTATTAGTTATAACAGTCGATTTATAGATATCTTATTTTAGTTATAATTAACTTTATATCGCGCTCTCTTATACGAGGGATATACGAAGACTTACGGTTTTATTTCTCCTCTATATAAATTTATATACGGATAATATTATTTACCCCGAGATACTTTTATATAATAATAATTAGTATTTTTTTTAAATAAATTTAATACTATATATAAATTATATATTCTATTTTATTCTTATATATATTAATTTTTATTAATAATAAAGAAAAGAACTATTTTTAATTTTATTATTTTTTTCTCTTTTTTTATAATAATAAATTCCTTATCTAAAATATATATAGTAATAAAAGATTAATAATACCCTTCTTATTTATAAATATTTATATTATTAATAATTATCTTATTAAATATAGTTCTTATTAATTTTATATATATAATAATTATTTTATTAAATATAATTCTTATTAATTCTATATATATAATAATTAAATTTAATAGTATTTTATATTTATTATTATAAATTATTATTAAGAATTCTTTATTCTTAACTCTAAAATAAATTTAAATTTAATAAAGAAAATAAATAATAAAAGTAATTAACTTTATAAATTTTAATATTAATTAATACTTTTATATTATTTTATATATTATATATTTATTCGATTTTTTATTATATTCGTTAATTTACTTTATTAATTAATTTATTAACTAGGTAATTAAAAATTTTTATTAAATTATTAATATTTTAGAATTATTTTAGAGAGTATAAAGTCTAAGGCCGCTAACGTAGAGTTATTAATTTAATAATAATATAAACTATATAAAGTAATTATAGAGTTTAGTATTAAATTATTTTTATTTTTATATTTAATAATAGAATTAATCTCTAAAAATTATAATAAAAATATTAGAATATTAACTCGATATATAATTATTAAAAAATTAAAAATTAGAACCTCGTAATATTAGAGATTAATACTTTATATTAATATATAAATATATATTTATATATTTAGTTTATAAACAATTATTTAAA
>JAABUS010004372.1_pt1 | contig 20502 bp, 21 predicted proteins | sample 5560161 | NCBI WGS metagenome assembly JAABUS01 (sample SAMN10711885, study PRJNA513376) | rock metagenome | isolation source: Antarctica rocks | place: Antarctica: Victoria Land, Trio Nunatak nord | collected 2016-01-04 | reverse complement strand
AAATTTGGGTGGAAACAAGTATTCGTTGGTGAACGTGACATACCTGACGTAAGCAAAAGCGTGATCTTCTTGCCTTTTGAAGATTCACAAGTCAGGTTTCCACCAAGTTTTATAGGGGTATAATCTTCAGGAATACATCTATAATCTACGCAACAGGAACCAGTGAGCCCCAAATACACAAAACCCCTCACCAACCAGCTTCAAGCTCGCCATCCGCAATCAATACCACTCGCCAGCATACTCCAGCGTATCCCCTGCTGCATTCAACTGCCAGTGATTCTCGCGCCGCGGCCCTCTTTGCCTGAACGCCGTATCACGCGTATACTCCGCAAGAATCTCATCATCCACATACAGCCACCCCGCCAATTTCTCCAGCATTTCGAATTCATGCAAAAATCGGCAAGGCAGGTCCAGAGCGAAGCGCCGGCTGCGCAGCGTATGCCAGATCTCCGCTGTCGGCATCCCTTCAAAATCAACTTGCAAGGCTTCGCGAATTTCGGGTGGGAAGGAGGAAGAGTCGATGGGGGCGTGTTCGGGGATCGCAGTGCCGGGTTCGCCGGTGGTGCCTTGGATGATTTCGAGGAGGCCTTCGTCAGGGATTTCGCCGTCTTCAAGGGAGGACTCGCCTTCTTCGAGGTCGGACTCGAGGAGAGGGGTTTCGGTCTCTAGCATGAAGTTTGTGAGCTTGATTTTCCTTCCGACCTGGGGATGCAAATACAGAATGATACGCTCCGTCGTCCGCAACTCCGTTTGTTGCATTACCTCGTCTAGCAGTACTTGGATTTCTTCAAGGATCCTCCATGATGTGGGATTTTGAGGGTTAAGGCCAGCAATCTGATACATTAATGCGACATATTGCTGATCAATAGCATCAAGTTCATCAATCTGATAGTTGTAAGAATTGAAAACAGATGTCAGGTAGAAGCTGGATTGATGGATGGCTTTCAGGACTCCGTACTGTCGGTCCAAAGCAGCTCCGAGATGTCTATAGTTCAGGGCAATCCAGCTTAGGAAGGAAGCGTATTCTTCACTTCTTCGGGATGCGTGGTCTGCGAGGGGAGGGAGTTTACCCCTGCACATTGGACATGAATGACGGGTCGCTCTGGTTGATAGGAAGAGTAGGAGACACTTTTCCCCGAAAATGTGCCCGCATGGCAGTTTGACTGGTACCTCCCCGTCATTGGTGGCTTGACTGGCATCGAAGTCTTCTCGGCAGATGCAGCATTCGTTGTCTGGAAGATCGGTGTAAGATACTTTCGGCAGGCCGCTGACGAAGCTGGCTGGAGTTTGGAAGGCTGAAGGAATACGAGCAAGATTGCTATTTTCGGCAGACATGGCGATGCTGTACCGTCGGGTCTTTGCCGAGTAATCTATCACAGGGAGAGCTGTACGTCGCTGATTGTAGAATTGACCGTGACAGTATACTCGAAGCCTGCTCGAAATTCAAGACTTGGGGTGAATGTAGAGATAGAGATCCTAAAGATGTGATTACGATTGTGATCTAGCTACTCACCTATATCGACGAAGTAGACAAAGGCTTTGTAGAACAAAGGAGGCTTCAGACAATGATATTGTCTAGTAAAACGTCTGGTGCCCGAGTACAACGCCTTTCATTGTGCCAGGAGCAGCCTTTGTTACTGTAGTCTGTGGTAGAATATGATGATTCTGCCATCGACCGAGGTATGGCAGACTTGATTCGCAATTAACTGATTGGACGAACGTGGGTGACTTTGGGAGCGTGGCCATTCCTAGTATAGTAGTACCATGCAAGAGTTGTCATGACTTAAAGGGAGAAACCTTGTGTCCGATATTTATACATGCCCATGTAGTCATAGAGTAGCTAGAGAACGGAAATTTTGTGTAATACTATCGAAGTATACAAGAACCACTACCGGTAGAAGAGAGGGCTTATAAGTGCTTCAAGAACGACTGATCATTGCATGGTTCTACTGGTCCAGCTCACGAAGGTAACAAAGAAGACATCTGAGGGGAGCAAGAAGAACAATCCAAATTGTTGAACCTCTGAGAACTTGTGGCCTACCAATCAATCGGAGAGATTGAGCGAACAGGAATCAAACCTGTTCCACTCGTGGATTGCAGGTCTGACACTATGTGAATGTAGAATTAGTCGAATTAGTCGTATAAGCTCACTTGTCTGTCTCCGGAGGCACCCCAACCATTCGTGACTGTTCAAGAGGGTCTGTGTGGCATGACAGACAATGATTCCTTTAGCAGCATCCACGTCACCTTTCAACACAATTTTTGGTATCAAGCGGACTTGTCCGTGCCCAACAGCCTCCGCGCACGCTTCATAGTCGATTGAAGGAGGTAATGACTTACATGGCGAAGATGTTCCGACCATTCCTTGCGAGGCCGAGTGCTCGGTTTCCAATAGCCGATGATGCCAACGTTGGTCATCGATTTTATCCCCTTTGTGTTCGATATTTCCCGCACCGTGACAGCTCAAGAAGGAAGTGACGCGGAAGTAGACGAGAACAGGTGACATGGAGTCATCCAGGTTTTCCGTTACTGGATCGACAGGGTATAATCATGAGCTTTCTTGATGTAATCTGCTCAGAACTCAACACCATGGCGACACAGACACTCTGGCACCGCCGCGTCGCGAAGCAGGCAGTAAGATCGGCTTCGAGGCAAGAAGCATTACGGACAGGAATTATCAGCTTGCGAGTACCCAGGATCGCACCGTTAGTGCTCAACACCCCGGCACCAGCGTACAGTTATCCTGTTGAGATGGACATTCAGTCGCCAGCCTCTCCTCCGCCGGAGTTTGATACCCTCGAGCCAGGTCCACGACATCTCGATTATACGTCTTATATTCCAAGCGACCTAGAATACGAACCTTTGGGCGAGCCTGTTCAGGATCTATCGGATCTCTCCGCAAATGCCGGCGAAGTTAGTAACCATCATTTCGAGGGGTTTGATCTCATATCCGAATTCCTCAGCCTTGACGAAAATCCTCGCAACATCTTCCCAGTCCTCGAAGATGTCCTTGGAAATACTCACCCCACATCGATCGTCGAGCTTCCGCCTAGCCACAACTGCAACTTCGCATCTTACGGACTCCTACCGCCACACCTCGACCCCGGGCCAGCAGCACCGATATCAAACCCGATCCCCTATCCTCCGTGCAGTTCCGTAGACTGCTGGGCTGTTGAACATGTAGGAATGCCGTCACACCATCAAGGGCCCTATCAAGATCCCAGCATCCCCAAAACACTGCATGGTGTCCTGAACAGCTTTCTGGAAGCTCATGGTCTCAAAGACCTGTTCCAGAGCGGCTCGATCCCACCTCCAGAGGTGTGGAAGGCACTGCATCGTATCATAGATGGCACGGCTGAGAAGGTGAACGGACCGCGCGAGTCAGCGACATCGGATTGGGCGCTCGTTGAGAATTTCAGAGCCTGGCACTGTTTCGGCCATAGATCTGTTGAGGAGCTATATGATATGCTGGCGGACAATGAAGATTCAGAGGCAAGCGATGGCGAAAGCGGAGGCGGATCCAAGTACTATCTCATGGAGACGGACGACGATGACGATTCAGGGTCCGACACATCGTCGGAGACCGGGGCGTGCAATCAGTTGCCTAACTCTTGAATGCCTCTTGTGGAGATAATATGGTTAGGAGCGTTTCGCGAAGCACTCCAAGTCTGCAGCCTAGATCATAGCAACGTGTAAAGCATAGACCCTGTGAGAATACGAAGCCAACCAATGAATACCAGATGATACGATAGAAATTCGGAAGCATCTGCTTCGACACGGCAAGCTCTTATAGCTATCACCCTCCTTTGCTTGTTCTCCACTCTTCCTACTGTAGCTGTTCGAGCCACAACAGTGATCTGACTTGCAATATTCCGGGAGCCAAGGGTGACAGGGTATAAGAGATGTACTTTAGCTGTGTTCAGCGTCGACTGCGATCCGTCTCTGCCAAGATTTGGCTGGAGAGCCCTAGATTGACCCTGCATCTGTTGAAACCAGGAATTGAAGACCCAGGCAACTGGTAGAGTATCACAGAGGGAAACAGGAGGTTAAGAGATGGCGTAACGAAGAAACGCCTTGGAGTTGATTGCGGTTTTGATGGTTACAAGAAGCACAACAGCTGTCTAAGGTACTAACAAGAAGGGTATCAATATCACAGATTTATCGCACAATGAAGCCATCCACCTGCCATTTGATGAGTAGCCACACCGAAGAGTGTACAGATAATGTACAGCTTCATCCTCAGCTACGCCGGAACATGTGATGCGGTCATGTGTCGTTGACGTCGTTTGCCCGATTTCGGTACTATGATTACTTTTGCTTTTTTATTTGTTGGTGATGAGAGATCGTCTTCGCGGTCTTGCTTCTGTTTGGCAACAGTGCTGCTTGGTACAAGCTCCGTGAAAAAGTGGGCTCAGTTCGGACTCATCTTGGGCTCCCTCTCCTAGGACTTCCTGGTGGTGCCCGTATGACAGTCTCCCCCGTGCCTGTAGAGCTATTGATCCGTGAAGCACTGCCCAACTTAGGTGTACCGCCCATCTGCGGCGTGCCGTCCATCCTAGGAGTACCCTCCGATTTTGGCGTCCCTTTTATCCTTGTCGTCTCCGACGTGCCCAACATTGGCGTATTGCTTGTTCCGGTGCTGCTCAGCCCTCGACTCATCATCCTGCCCAGTATTCCCACCAGCTCCGCTGCATCCTCGAACATCTCGTCATCCATCCCTTCCTGCGCGTTGTATACAGCTTTAACGGCCTGCTGTGCTAGTCTGCGCGAGCCATCACCGTCGTGCAGGCAGTCGTAGAGGTAGGCGGAGTATTCTGTCTTGACGGACAGACGTATAGGATGCGAACCAGAGAGGAGGTTGTCCGAAAGGGAGGAGGCGGTTGCAAAGCAGGATGAGGCGATTGGAATATAGTTCATCGCGGGTAGGAGGAAGCTCGCTGAAGGTTTGGGGATAGAGACAGGGGTAAGGCCAGGAGGGAGGGAGCCCGGCAAACGTACTGGGCCACCTTCCAGAGGGTTCGGGGATGAGCGAATGGAGTTTCGATCGGGAGCTTTGCCCTTGGCGGACGGGGGGAAACTGGGTATGGCCGTCTGATGGATGCTAGGTTGATTGTGGAAGAGGACATAGATATGGTAGAAACTGGCGCGAAGCTTGTAGGCGAGAACTTTGAGTTCCGTATAGACCTCGACCATGGGCAGAATATAGGTCTCCACCATGACGAGACCCTCTCTTGACAGCCATATTATGTGGTGGTAGAGTTGGAGAGACTTGGTATCCCGTGTGGTATCGAGCTTCCGTAGTCGACGCGCACGGACGAGCTTTTTGGAGAGGATGACAGAGAGGCCGAGAACTCGGTAGAGCCAGGAGGACAGGAAGAGATTGGTGTTGTTGGTTTCCCGGGCGTACCTCGCTAGGAATTTCTGATCGACGTCCGAAGAGGCCATCTAGCTCCCGAAGGAGTCAGGAAGATACTGAAATAGCATGACATTAGCTGAAGCCGCTGATCGCAGAAAACAGACAAGCAGTGAGAACCAAGGGATGATCTTGGGGCCCGAGGGTACCTAAGGTGTTCAGGTGGCAGATTCGGACAACAAGCAGGAAAGGGACGCCAGGAAACCAATGGACGTGATAGAAGAACAACGCACCGTTCCCTATTCGTTTCACTCTGTCCGCAGCAAGTGTGTGCAGAAGTGAGATGTTGTGGACTCTGGTGGGTGCAGGAAGTTGAAGGAATAGGGATCCACCAAGTCCGCATGCTCATGAAGTGAGATGTATAGTGTTGCAGAGGTTGATCTTCTCGTCTTGCCGCCTTCCACAATGACGCGCCGAGTTGCTTCAAGCTTCAAGCTATCCTCAGCTGGAGCTGTGATCTGCGATTATGATTCGTTGGTCTCTTCAGGTCCCGATTGGTGCTTCGAGGTCGATGATGTAGGCTTTCGGCCGTGACTGAAATTATGTGATGAACCCACTGAGGGACTCAGGTCTTGCAAGGTAGAGGAGCAAACGGAAAGCTTTTGGTCGGTTGGGAATTATTATCTGATGGTCCTGATCAATTTTAGCAGATTCAATGGCACTACAGGACAGGCCTGACTGACAGGGAAGACCAAACAATCCTGGCAGAAAAAACCTCCCAATGGCATGGACCTGAGCTTGATCCTTCTGCGACGGCCAGGAACAATTCAATGCAGGATGTAGACGCGAGATGATGAGGATACTACAGGCAAGAAAAAGGGCAGAACAAGGCGCAAAATGCGGTCAAGCGAAGCTCTGGATGGTCAATGCTCTTGGCGATCGCCTTTCTTCGCCCCGGTCCCCACGCGGCAGTTGGCACGAGCCGGCGGGAAGCTTAACTGCAGGTGCAACAGGCGGTGGGTTGGATGCGCTGGCGGGCGGCGCATTGAAGCAATCTTGCGGTGTGGAGAGTCTTGGGGGCGATCGACTGTGCTTGCGGCATCTGGCATGCCAATGCGCAGTCAGGGAGGATGAATTTCTTTTATGAACCTCCACGACCTCAGCGTAATGCGATGATGATGCAGCATGTTGAGCTGAGCGCTGGGCAGCGACAGCATCCCTGCCACAGGGCCGTTGACCCCCAAAGGAAGCCCCAATGGGTGTCGAGGTGGTCCTGCATGCGGTGCCGTTGCAACGTGTCAAGCGGAGCGTTCAGCTCTTTTCTTTTCGCGCATCCCCGCCATTTGCTTGGTAGCTGGGCGGTCTAGGCGACCATAGTCGGGCCATGCCCCTATGCCTCTTGAGTGTTAGGCTGGTGAGGTAGCAGTGGTACGGGTACGAGTGAGGACTAGGGAAAGCTTCATAGCAGATAGCAAAACAGGACTGATGACGGTGTCAAGCAGGTTCAATAGTCCTCTGGGATCGATGAGAGTAGATTGAAGCCTGAAGGGGCGTGGGAGGCTTTTGTAGCCCGTCGGCCATATCCCACACTGCCATCTCGTGACATGCCCTCGACGCTGACACGAGCTGTAGGGCGGCAATTGAAGGACTAAGATACATGGAGAAACGAAGGCTGAGAAATACCCCCGCTCGCAGTCAATCTGGGAACCGCTTGGCGCCTTGCCAACGACCAACCTCAACCTCATTCCACGACAACACGCAGAATACATGTGAGCAGTCCGTTCGATTTGATGGTGACCAAGGAAAGCGCCTAATGGCTCGAGATCGAAATCGAAAAGAGTTCCTCCGAAAACCACGCTTTAACGATACAGCTCGGGCAATGTCTGGTATAAGCGGGAGGTGTGCGACTTGTTCGAATTCTTGTTAATTCATTCAAGCCTTGGTCGCTCTCTTCTCCTTTGGTGCCTCGAGAGGGGTCACTTGTGTCTGGGCTGGCATACGAGCGATTTCGGCCGCAAAAAAATGTCCCGCCCTCACCACCACGCGAGCATCCAAGTCATCCAGCACTCGAAGCTCCTCACGGAGCCGCTCCGTGCATCGGCTGTAATGAAAGACTGACGGGTTGAGGCCCTGATAGTCGTTGTATACCCACACCACGAGCTCCATCCATTCCTCCATTTTGAGATGGTCCTCCCCATGGTGGTACCTATCCTGTAGCCACTTTTGAGTGGCCAGGTGTGAGTGGCTCCACATTGCCGGAAGGCGTACGTTCGTCAATTGTCCAATGCGAGCCATGATCTCTTGTGGTTCTCGAGCTCGCTTAGTCAAGAGGGTGCTCAGCCCTGGCCAACCATCTCCTCTCAACATGGAGTCGAAGATGACCTCGTCTTCGGCAGCACTCCAAGCTGCGCTGCCACCGATCCTCGGACCCATGTATCGGCCAGCCTCTTGCTCAACGTAGATTGGACCTCCTGATTTGGCCGTTGCTGGAGCCATTGCAAGCTATTGTATTGTGAGCCAAGATGAACATGATTGTCTTGGAGACCGTCAAGCATACCTGCCCAGTGTTGCGAATGGGTCCGCACATGGTTCCAGAAAACTCTCAAGACGTGTTCGTTGTTGGCAGCGTCGTTGGCAGCGTTGTTGGAGGGTGGTGGAAGGAGTGGTACTAAGTACTCTGGCATCCATTCCGAGTTCTTGGAGATCACAGCCTCATATTGTTTGGCTTTTGTTCGTGGTTGGCGTGCTTCAGCCTCAGCCTCAGCCTCAGCCTCAGCTCGTGCCAGCGACGCCAGAGTAGCAGCTAACCGATTACTGGGTTGCAGATTTTCCATTGCTGCAGGGGTCGTGCTATGAGGCAAGACATTGGTATCGAGAGTCTGAGTGGTGCCCGCAGGATGATTGACAGATGGCAGAGTAGCACCCAATCGATTATCAGGTTGCACACACTCCATAGCTGCAGGAGTGGTGCTATGAGGCGAGGTACCAGTAGTAAGAGTCTGACTTGTGCCGGCAGGAATGTTGACGGATGCCCGAAGAGCAGGCAACCAATTTCCGAACTGCACAGACTCCATAGCTGCAGATGTCGTGCTATAAGGCAAGGTAGTACTAGTAAAAGGTTGAGTCCTGCCGGAAGGAAGGTCGACGGATGCCAGATTCGTGGATGAAGGCAGTGCAGAGGGCCTAGCTGGAAGAATAGATCTAGTATTCAGCTGAAAACACCCAACAAGGCGATCCGCCAGCTTATGTTTGCACAGTCGACAATCCTATTGAATTAGGGAACGATCGTTGACGCGATGACTGTGGTGGCTAGATCTGCCTTAAAAAATTTTGGGGATGATGCGGACAACTCTGTCTGCTTCAGAGATCAGGAGACACTACGTCGTGCTTAGAGAGTATTTGGACATGGACAAAGAAAAAATGAATGAAATGGTATAAGTCGCCTCGTCTGTTGATGTTTTTCAGCTATTGCTAGGTCTTGTCAATGTGCCGTATCGCAAGCACTAAGTCATTTGTTGCAGCAATGAGACAAGGAGAGCCGCCTGCTTCGCGGAGAATTGTCGCCACGCAGAGAATCGCTTGCCACGCAGAGAACTGCCTGCTATACCACCAGCTTTCCTTTCAACACTTCCGGATCAACCCTCTTACCTGTCCTGTCAAAGAGCCTGGAAGCAATGAAAGGCCATTTTCTTTCCTCGTAGTGCTCAACCAACGTGTACAAGATTTGGGTCTATGGCTGTGTCAGAGTCTAGCGATCAAGGTCAGATATATCATCTCTTACATCTTCAACGCTCAATCCATCCTTCTCATTGAAGTGGATCAGAGGAGGGCGACCATTATTCGGTGGGCCACCGTTGCTCTCCTGGGTTTCTTTGACCTTGCGCCCTTCTCTCCCTTTGCCTTTACCCTTCTTCACATCGATCTTGCTTTCGGGACTGCTTGCTTCGCTCTTTTCAGCCTCGGCCCCCTTCTTCACCATCAAGTCTCTGTATCGCGCTTTCAAATCGTCCCGGCTCCTCCCTTTGACGGCCTCCTCAATCTCCGCCCAAGTTTCCTTGTCAGCCTTCATCTTGACGAGCGCATCGTCGTCAGCTTGGCTCCATTCTGTAGGTTTCTCGGATTCTGCCTTCGGCTCTACAGCAGGTGCTGGGGCCGCCGCTGGTTCCACCGCAGGTGCTGGGGTCGCCGCTGGTTCTACCATAGGTGCTAGGGCCGCCGCTGGTTCTGCGGCTTTCTCGAGACCTGGAGCAGGAGGTTTGGCAGCCGCTGGTGATGCTTGGGTGGTAGCAGGTGCCGACTGACATATTCGCCCCATTAGCACGACTCTGGCCCAGAGCCTACGAGACGAAACGCGCCGTCCTAGGATAGCACGAATACTCATGCTCGATATCGAGGTAGGAGGACACTTACACTGATGCGTCTTTTGAATCCGGGCCTTAGGCCATAGAAGAGTAGATGGCCGAAGCTCTTAGGCATGTCACCGTCCTTGGTTTTAATGAATTTGCCAACCATGACGGCGAATTTGCAAAGGCTTACTTGGTAGTCTTGCTAAGCGCAACAGTTACTACCCTTTCACAGAGAAGATTGAACTGTCAATAGTGAGGACCCGACGGGTTCTGAGCTGGTTGAGTGCTTTGGGAGGGTCAGTGAATAGTTAAGGGATGGAAAGCCATATGCATGATAAACATATTCACTGATGTTGTTGGAACATTGTACCTCGGCTTCGCGACGCGTTATCCTCTACCTCAGCTTTAGGTTGAGCCCTAACGCAATGCTCCATAGCTTTCACATATCAAAACTACTCTAGCTGGTCTAAAGCCATTATATGCTCTCTAATCCTACCCCTGAAGCCCCTGCTCCCTTAGGCGTATGACGTCGCGTCAGTAGGAAACTCTTGGCAAAGCCAATTATTGGTCCATATCATTGCCATCCAACTGTGCATCCGTCCAACTGGCACTCCAGTCCAAGCAGCTACTCGGCGCAAAGGCTTGCCCTGACTATCCTCGGTCCGCATCAAATATCCTAAAATGCGGATCTCTCTACTATCGCTATGTGGTGTCCTTGCCAGCTTCGCAGGAGTCGCCCTGTCACACAACATCCAAATGGGCGCCCACTCGCGAGAATGCTTCCATGAGCAACTACATAAGGACGACAAGATGACAGTGACGTTTCAAGTGGGCGACCGAGAGTTCGGAGGAGCTGGGAACCTAGAGATCGACTTCTGGGTGGGCTCTCCGTTCCCTGCAATCGCTCCGCCCAAGCCTTCCCAATTACACACGGGCCACCAAGTCTTCCATCTTGTGCCATACCAATCAAAACCTGAATATCTATCATGAATTGCAGGAAGCTAATGCGGTTCCTCTACAATCGCAGATCCAAGACCCCACAGGCGGCCACCAAGTCTATGAACGCGCCGTCTCCTCCGGCGACCACAGCTTCGAAGCCAAGCACGACGGCAAATACGTCTACTGCTTCAGCAACGAGCACTGGTCGGCATCGAGCAAGGAAGTTTCGTTCAATGTGCATGGGGTAGTATATGTGCCAGAGTCGGAGGCACCGAGCGATCCTCTGGAGCAAGAAGGTTAGCTCCCACCATGATCAACAACGACATTCTACGCAGATGCAGCGGAAGTCGCACTGGAGGGAAAGCAGAGGAGGAAGAAGGGGTTCTATGGCCTGTAGGATGACTTGCTAATTGCTGGGGCGCATAGTGAAAACCCTCTCCAACCTCCTTTCTCAGGTCAAAGACGAGCAGTCGTACATCGTGATCAGAGAACGCATGCACAGGAATACGGCGGAGAGCACGAATGCCAGAGTGAAGTGGTGGAGTATCTTTCAATTAGGAGTCTTGATTGGGGAGGGCATATTCCAAGTCTGGTGGTTGAAGAGGTTTTTCGAGGTAAGCCCCTTTGTCGGTGAAAAGGTGTAGTCATGTTTTCGCCGAAAACTGCTAACACATCGCTCGAGAATTGTAGGTCAAGCGTGTTGTATGAGTCTAAGCATGATGGATTGTACAATAGCCGATTTCTTGAGGGGCAGATCGTCGGGCCATGGGATCCTGTACTCGTACCCTTTGTATTTTGCTACTTCATCCAACCCCACGTGAATCTCACAGCGCGAAAGGAGTGATGTTTCAGCCACGTCAAAGAGCACGGGGTCCACGAGCCCGAGGCGCGCATATAATGGCCGACAGAAAGTCCTGAAAAGGTGCTGATGCTTCTCTAAGAAGTTTCGATACACCCGCACAAAGACCGAAGCGCTACCTACCCGTCACCAACCTCATGAGGCAGGATTTGGAAGCTTGTAGCCAACCAGGCTGTTGCAATATTGGGTTGGGGGCCGAACTTTGGTTCGTCTCGATCTCAGATTGTTACAGATCATTCATGAAGCTGAATATGGACACCACCACCTTCACACAGGCGTAACCTGGTGCCTATGATTCGCCAATCGTACTTCCACTTGCAATAAGCCCCAAAAGCTCTGGGCTTCTATTGTTGTTGATCGTGCTATTCTAGGCTGGCCGCTCGCCGCAGATCTATCCCGATCCATTCTTCCGATCAGGCGATCAAACCCTTTTCGAACACCAGTGCTATCAGCACCGTCGACTAACACGATCCGACTACCGTGGAATAACACGCGTATTTCTTGACTGGCCATCGCTATTAGTGATCCCTCGACTTTCGTTACAGCGCTTATACCTAATCCTCCAATGCCTCACAGCACAGCCATGTCCACGTTTCAGACCTTATTCGAAGGGCTCATTTGGGCTCCCTCTAGCCATAATCGCGGGCATGTGGCTGCACTTGCTGTTCTTAAGCTTTCAAAGAGGATGAATTTAAAAGGCAACGGGCCCTCCTTGGATCCTGCGGTAGTCTCCGCTCAATTGGGTTCCCTGCTGGCCTCTCCGTGACCCAAACAAGCTGCAGAGCTTCTTCCCACCTTGGCCATTGTGCGAGTCTCTTTTCTACTTTAAAGGTCTGGCTAGCCGCATCGTTTGACACTAGGCTAAGCTGCCCCGACAACATGATGGGGAAACAGCTTGGACTTGATCAGCTATACATCCCTACCGATCACAATATTGATGTTGAGTACGTCCTTCGTCATCTGTGCTTGTTGCGAAGCAAGGGGCTTAAGCTTCCTTATTCAACCTGCAACAACGAAATGACTTCAACTGATGTCCGCATTACAGTATAGTATTTGTTCATGGGCTTTTCGGGGACCGATACGAGACCTGGTCGAAGAAAGATCGAAACGCAAAGGACTTGATGACGAAAGCCCAAAACCAACGTCTATCAAAAAGAGGAGGAGTATCGCGCAGTTCTTCTCCCGACGTTCGCATGACAGGGCCTCTCGGTCGCAAACACCGGATCTCCTTGAACCCAGCGCTGACAGTACCGACTCAAGCCGCGTTCCGAGTCCAGCATCCAGCCCTGTACGAGAGCCTGAACACCCGACAAACAACATCTTACTTTGGCCCCGAGATTTGCTACCATTAGAGGTCCCTAATAGTCGTATATTCACCTGGGGCTACGACGTCGACGTCGTTCAACTCACATCGTCAGCCTCATCTGCAAACATTTTGAACCATGCCAACACCCTTCTATCAAACCTGTGCGCCAAAAAGCAGAGGAGAAAGCTCGGCCTCTGATTTTTGTCGCCCACAGCTTGGGAGGAATTGTTGTCAAATACGTAAATCAGAGATCCTATTCCTGGTACAGTTCGATTGCTCCGGCGGGCTAGCAACCATGCTTGGGCCGTAAACACAGATACATTGATTATATTACATAGGCCCTGAATAAGTCTAAGCAAAAGCAGACATATCTGAAAGAGATACTGCCAGCAATCTATGGGATTTGCTTTGTGGGTACCCCACATATGGGTTCCAGTTGGGCAAACTTTGCAGAAACCGTGATTGGTAAGAGTGGGTATCTTGAGAAGCATCCCAACCTACAAATTCTGCGAACGCTTCAACACGATTCAGAAACTCTGGAACAAATACACGAAGGGTTCATCGAAATGCTTGCAGCCATAGAACCCCGTGAAATACAGATCCGCTCATTCCAAGAAAGTGCTAGCACCTATGGAGCCAAGGTACGGTCCGAGCCACTCGATACATGAAGCTGAGCACTGATCGGACATTTAGATTGTACCCGGCTTTTCATCCAAGTACAACCACAAATCGGAGATCATTACCCAAATCCCAGGATCTCACATAGATATGGGAAAGTTCTCAGACCGTTCTGATACCGGATTCGTGGAGATCAAGAACGCTTTGCAGCGATGGACAAACGCAATTCAGAATGAAGGAGGCAGTGGTAAGTACATCCCGTGGGTACTGTTGCCCACAACAAGCCTCACAACCCGCCAGTCATTCTGATCTACAGAAAGGCTGATATCCTACGACGTCCCCAGACGAGCAGCTCCTTGACCTTGTATTAAGAGGTTTGGTTTCTATGCAGGATCGTGATAGGGCTTAACCATTGGCTCAGATTTCTACTCGACGCTTAGCAATCCTGTCAGGACCTCCCTCGTGCAAGAGGTTGAAGATGCTCATCCTGAGACCGTGTCTTGGCTCTGGGAACGCCCCAATCCGTTTCAAGAATGGCTCAGTCAGCCAAAGGACCATGAACATCGCTTATTGTGGATCTCGGGGAAGCCCGGGTCTGGCAAGTCAACTTTGATGAAACACATTTTCAAAGATGAGCGAACGATGAACTCTCTGCAGCGGTCAGAGCAAGGCAATTGGATTGTTATCCCTTACTTCTTCCACGACCGAGGTCCCGATCTGATACAGAAGTCGTTCGAAGGCCTTCTCCAAGAAATGCTTTACCAGATCATTCAGAAATATGAGACAGCTCAGGAACATCTGCTTCGGGTGCGCGCATTCAAGCTTCTGACCCAACTCCGGTGTGACGGCTTCAAAGTGGGCAACATGGCGCACTATGCCCCAGGTGGCACTGTTGACAATGGCACTATTGACGACATAACCACGACCATGCGACGACACCGCCAAGCTGTACCAAATGCCCTAGCCGCTCTCAAAGGGTGGTCCATGGGTGAGGTCAGAAACGCTTTGCGCGAAGTCTTTAAGCATGGAGCAAACACTTTGAGGGTATGCTTACTTATCGACGGACTTGACGAATATCAAGAGGGGCGCTGCGAGCAACAGCGCGGTCACCAAGCCTTGGTACGCTATCTTCAGTCACTCGCTTATGGTGCTACCTACCCGTCCTGCTATATCAAAATGATTCTTGCCAATCGCGCGGAAGGCATTTTCCGGGAAGGATTCAAGGAAAGACCGGGTTTTGCCATCCATGACTACACCAAAGATGCAATTTATAGATATGCCTGTAGGCATGTCCAGTCTAATAACTGTAACCCATTACTGGAACTCTGTGGTGTATTAACAGAGAAAGCGCAAGGCGTGTTTATTTGGGTCAAATTAGTTGTTGAAGAGCTAATCGAGGGCTACATTGCTGGAGACACTATTTCGCAACTGCGCAACACCATAAATTCATTACCCAAGAAAATAACGGAGCTCTACCAAAGGGTTCTGGAAAGGCACAGTCCTGTGTACTTACCGGAAACCTACGTCATGCCCCAGCTCGTTTTGCGAGCGCTCGCACCGCTCACTCTGGTATAGCTTATGGCGGCTATAGACGCTAGTATGTATAATGGTGGTGATGCAATGTCGACAGAGAGTATGAAGAGACGACTCGCAAGCCGCTGCGGCGGCCTATTGGAGGTGGCCGACGGGAGCCAATTCAGTGCGTCCAAAGCTGGCAACGTTCAGTTTTCACACCAAACTGTAAAGAGTTATGTTCAGCGCCGAGAGACTGTTCGACACATTTTCCGCCAGGGACAGGAGATTCCATCGGAGAAGGCTTCGCTTTTGATGCTGAGATATTGCTTGTCAATGGTCAGGCGACCCATGGACCCCAACGTTATAGACCAAATCGGGCAACTTACGTTATCTATTTCGATATGCCGCGATCGAAGAGTCGTGCACGAGCTCTGGTAGTACCTCTGTTTTGACCATGCTCCTCCGGAAAGCCAGATACTGCCCGGCGCTGCTCGCTGGAAATAACGCCGAGCTGAATACGGACAAGACAGAAGTCCCGTTGGCTCGTCGCCGCGATGGTCTGTATGTCTGGGCTTCTCATTGCTTGAGGTGTGACTGTTCGATACGCTATAAGTGCCTCCAATCGTACGAAAGGAAGCACGTCTTATTGATGCTTGCTGCTACTCATGGGCTCTGTACTTTTGTCAACGCAAATATAGAGGCTCACAGCATGGTGGATGTTCCGGCGAGGTGCCCTATCTTTTACGGTGCTGTCTGCTCAACCGTTGTGGATACATGGGGTAACGGTACCAACTCTCAAACCGTCGAGATGATAACATATCTGCTGGATCACGGCGCCAATCCTGATGCGGCATACAACAACAGAACGCCCTTAGACTACCTGCTGCAATGGTGTACGTTGCCTAAGGCCTCTGATAGCTCGCAAAATACCTGGAAAACCATCTTATGTGTGGTGGAACTTCTGCTGTGCCGCGGCGCTAACGCGAATGCCTTGGTTGGTGGAGGCCTCGAATCATCCCTAGCATGTTTAGCCATCGCGTCCAAACGCCATTCAATTAGATTGCTGCAATCCCTTGTCGATCACCGTGCTGACCTCTCAGCCCAGGACGCCAAAGGCTTACGTACATTATATGATGCCGTTTACTACAGTAACCAAGAAGCAGTCTATGTTTTGCTCGAAGCTGGCGCTAATCCATGTGACATGGGCAACAGCATTGACGCTCTCGATCGATCTACATTTGCTAAAGAGGACTGGACTTTCAATCGAATTATGAAAAAGATGCAAGATCTCTTTGAATCGTGGACACCTGGGAAAATGGATGAGATCCTTGATCGAGCGAACAGTTGGGAATCACGGACTTTCTTCAATGAAACATTTTCCGACATGGCTCTATAGTCATCGAAACGATTCTCCCGCCATTCCACGAGCTGTAATAGAAATACATTCGAAAGCGCTCCCGGCTCAAGATTCCTCACATACTGTCAAGCATTTTGTTATTCACACACTGTACACTAGGACCCTCGCTGATAGATAAACGCACGCTGTACACGACCTCGAGAAGCTTCTATAGCATTACTGCTGCAATTGCGGATTTTGGATAGCCAATCACAATCACGACGAACAACCACCATGCGATCCACTCTACCAGTCAAACCAGGGCAACCATTTGGTATCTATTTTTGGCTAGCTCACACAAATATGCTCAAGCCATCCCACTAGCCTAGTAGACGGCGTGTGCTGTTCTCTCATCAAAACCAGTCATCCCCATCGATACTACATGATACCATTTCTCCTCCCACTCCCCTCTTTGCTTTCTTTCTTTGCTTCTTGCCACACCTTAGCGTTTCCCGTCCCGTTCCCGGCTCTGGTGTCGTTACCACCGTCTTAGGCTCCTCCTTGCTATCCTGTCCATCTTGTCCTGCGCTACTACTCCTATCCCTACCTCTCGGTTTCTTGGGCTCTCCAGTCTGTGGCTCGGATTTTCTTTCGATTAGGAGTCTTGATTGAGCAGGTCATATTCCAGGTCTGGTGGTTGAAGAGGTTCTTTGAGGTAAGCGCCCAGCATGAGAACCTAACCTGCCGCGGTAGGTATCTGTAGATGCTGATCACTCTTTCATATCGCAGGACAAGCGCGTGGTATAAGCATAGCCATCAGTCCTGCATGATAGCTCTTGTTCGGATACCAATCATTCAGTCCGCGGGGAGAGAAGTACAGCACCACAGCACCCACAGCAGTAGAACAATTCCAAGCTACACAAATGATAAGCTGAAGTATCCCTCTCTCTATCTACTCCTTCCGTTCACAAAGGCCGGCTCTAATGATAACATTTTCAATAACCGCGATCAGCATGGCTTGCTCCTGCACCTACTTCAAGGAAAACTGTCTCCCCGTCGCACTCTGTTCGGTATCAACCTCACATGACACCGCATTTCCTCCCTCCCGCTCCATCTTTCTCGTTCTCCTTTCTTCCCCGCTCCGCTGTCTGCGTTTCCTCGCAATCCTCTCTATTTGCATCTGGCGCTTTACGCTTTCCCCGACTGCTTCTTCCATCTCGCTTCTTGCTGCGACTCCGATCTCTGCTTCGCGGTCTCTTTGGTTCTCTAGATTTTGCCTCAGTGGCGGAAGGAGCCCGCCAAGGTCGCGCCTGACAAAGGCCACAGCGTGCATGCCCGCAGGCGCACCAGTTGAAGGGCCCGTGGGCTACGCCGCGGTAGCATTTGCAGCAACGCCAGCCCATACTTCGTGGTCTGGTTTCCGATGGTGTCGAGATTCGGCGTTTGGTGCTGGGTTTATCTCTGGACACAAGAGGCCGGGTTGACTTGCTGGTGGCGAGCGGTATTAGAGAATAGTTCTTCGATCTTTAGGGATCTAATAGTACTGTTTCGGCTGACAAAGACCAGTGGAGACCCTCTACAGATAGGGGAGGGTATGAATTTATAAAGACAGAATCGACAATGGCAGTCGGGTAACAAGGGTATGTCGCGTGGATAATGTGAATGTTGCTTCTGGACAACACACCTAACATTCTCTGCGAAATTCACATATGGCAAATCACCACACATCATTGACGTGGGCTGAAAACCTCTGACACATCTTCATCCAGCAAAGATAGCAAATACAGGTGAAGCTGGGTGCGTTGGCTGAACAAAAGAGCATTTGATCAACAACCAGCAGCTACGTGGTTACAATCGTGGTTCCTAGGAATATTGATTTGTGGATACAAGGGCAGCAGAATACATCCATATGCAATACGTGGCAAATGCTTTCGGCTCGTTCCTGCGGTTAAATATTCTAATGTCAGAGTACCTCTGATTTCTGCGCCCAGCATTTCGACTAGATCACCTACTGCCTTACCACAATAGTTCGTTGATTGGCACAGGAGGTACAGGGATGCCTGCTTTTCATACTCTTTCATACTTTTTCAGCATACTAAATTCAAACCTCATAGAGCATACAACCTACCAATCAGCCGAGTCTACAAAGTACCTGCACGCTCTCAAATAAGCTACCAAAACATGCTCAACCCTTCCCACTCTCGCTCAAGATCAGCATCGCCTCCTCGCCGCCTACACCACCCCTCCCAATCGCAGCCTACTGACCCTCGACCTCAACTTTGACAACCACACCTTGCACCTCATGCGTCCCGCCATTCTCGCTCGCCGCACCGGCTGTGACCGGCGCGCCTCCGTTCTCAACCTCTGTTGTGTTGTCCCGTGTCGCTTGCTGTACAGGACAAGGGGCTTGGCTGGCCTGCTCCGCTTCAACTTCCTCACCATGGCTTCTGTGCGTATGCAGAGCCTCAGTTCCTCCAGCACGGGTGTTCCTGTGTCTGTAATTCCAGTCGCAATTCCCACATCTACTGTGGCCGCACCAAGCGCAGTGTCTGTACATCATGATGTTGCCCGCCGTGCATACGTGACATCTCCAGCCCATTTTCAATATTGGATATGGAGTGTGATGGTGGTTTCGGTGGTGGTGATTGTTTTTACGATGGTAAGTGGTTTCGGGGATGATAGTAAGGAGAGGAGAGGAGGGGAAGGAGAGGGGGACAGGGAACGGAGGGGGTTTTATAGGTATGGATGCATAGGTGAGTAACCCATCTTCTTCACGAATATCGGAAGAGTCAGGGTCTGGCTAGTGATCGCCAAAGCGTATGTATTACATCTGATTGAGGAAAGTATCGGTAAGATTCCGGGTGGTTCTATCGATAAGCTGTGTCGTTCTACTCGCGAAACCCAATATTCAAGGCTGTCATGGCTTAGCCATCACGATGACCCGAACCCCATCTCACGGACTAGACAGACGAACGCTTCTTAGCCTAAACCCTAACTTCAAAATCCCAATCAGGAATCCTGAACCGCTACCAACATGCTCACTTAGAGTGCGAAGCACAGAAATCCAACTCCGGGGCCATCAGGGTTAGGCGCCAGATATACCCAATCGCCGTATTGAAATAGAAATCCCCAGCGGAGGCAAACCCCTAGCAGCCTTCTGCTTTCCTTGTACGCACCTCCAACATGTCGCGGTGCTTGCACTGCCGGCACTGTCGCCCATCGTTGCCATATCACTCGTAGCCACAGCGCCGGCACTGTTGGACGCTCCGTACGGAAACCCGGGTGAGATACAGGAGTGGGGGGTACCCTGGGGTATGTTTCAGCGTGTCTGGATTTTCCCATGCAGAATACTTGGTCACGTCCTCCGAAAGGTGGGTAGAGAAGATTAGAGAACCGGGGTCGGATCAAAAGGAGGTGGGGTTTTATAATGAAGAAGAAAAGTTGATACGGTGGGGGATGACATGTTGAATAATCCTGACGAAGGCAAAGGGGGTCACCGGTTTGGTGTCGATTAACATGTCAAAACAGACGTAAGACGAGTCAGCTACTCAGGGGAACATCAGATACAGGTAATTGTGTGTGAGCAAAAGAAAAGGGTCAGAGCTCAGATCGTGAAGATTCCCTGACACGCAGAACAAAATTCTCGCACCGTTATCCACTATCCAGGTCCTGTCAAGAGTCAGTCGTCGAAAGGCCGCTCTTTTTTCAGGGTGAGTCAACAGCTATGTAGTCAACAGCTATGTTTCTTCAATCTCCCTCGTACCCCAGAGATGTCTCATGCATATATATATCCACATCCTCAACTACGACCCGCTGGAAAATCAATCCGAATCATACCTGAACCCCAGTCAGTCATCCAAAGCCCTTTGTTCGCGGTGAGTCAGCTATGTTTCATTTCCTTACCCTACCCTAGAAATGCCTCATATTATCCACACCCTCAACCACACCCACTGGAAAGTCAACCCAGATCATCCCAAGAGTCAGACACCGAAAAAGCTTTCTTTGTTGGTAGGTGAGTCGGCTATGGTTCACTCCCCTCCTTATGTCTCATCTACCCACCCCCACAACTCCCTCAACTATAAAACCTACCCTCACTCTCTTTTCCCCATTCTCCATCCTTCTGTTCCACCAACCCACCAGCCCACCAATCCACCAACCTACCCCACTCTCTCAAATCCCTCCGCTCTCTCGCACCCATAAACCCATAGACCCGCCGCCCCCCTCCAACTT
>JAABUS010004370.1_pt1 | contig 20519 bp, 8 predicted proteins | sample 5560161 | NCBI WGS metagenome assembly JAABUS01 (sample SAMN10711885, study PRJNA513376) | rock metagenome | isolation source: Antarctica rocks | place: Antarctica: Victoria Land, Trio Nunatak nord | collected 2016-01-04 | reverse complement strand
CTAAACGACTCTCTTAAAAAATAGTAATAATTTAATATATAATAATAAATTAAAAACGATCGTATTATAAGAATATTCGAGTATTAATTAAATATATACTTTATAAATAATTTTTATAATAGTTTTTAATAACGAATCTTCTCTTAAACTAAATATTAATAATATTATTCAATATTTAATAATTTTAATATATTTAATATATATAGATTATTTATTTATATATAATATTATTTCTTTTCTCTCGTTATTAATTTATTCTCGTTAATATCTACTTCGTTTAGAATTTTTTTTTATTTAATAATATAATCGAGGGTATATTTTAAACTATATATTATTCCGATTTAATCGAATTTATTCAATTAATTTCTATATATTTAAATTAAATATAAATTAATAATAAATAAAATTATTTAATTATTTAAATAAATATTAAAATTGAAGATTTAATTAATCTCTAAAATTTTTAGATTTATAAATAAAAAAATAGTTATTATAATTTACTAAAATTTTATATAATAATTTTATATATTTATTAATATTCTTTTTAATTCAATTATAAAGATTTTAATAAATAATATTTTATATTATTATATTATTTTAAAAATAAATATTTTGAATAAAATTATAATTATAATATTTATTATAGATTCTTTAATCTACGTATATATATATTTATAATATATTATTTAATACTTTAATAATATAAAACGAGTAAATAAAGAGATTTATTATAAAGAAATAAAGAATATGAAAACGGGTTAATATTATATTTCAAAACGGCGAAAAGTATATTCTTTATTCTATCTACTAGTAGAGGGCTCGTCTATATGGCGGAGTCTCGCGGCCAAGTCAAACGAGTCCAATTACTACCAGTGGATAGGATCATACCTAGTTCGAAAATAGTGAGACAAAGAAAATGGGGCGCCTCGCTCTAGTGAGGTCATGGATTTCTAACAGCGTCCAACGAAGAATTGCTAGAATTGCACGTCAATCTTAAGGGTGGGCGAAGAGGAGACTCGTGGAATCATTAATACTAATGATTGTATTTGCAAGAGCGTACTGTCTCCAGCTGCTCAGCAGATACCTGCGCTATTACACTTCGCTCCGGAGGGCAAAGAAGACGAGGAACCATGAACATAGTAGGTAGTCAAAGCTTCTAGGGCTATCCCTCCCTTGCACGAGTTTGCGCCTGACGTCGTACTTTCGAAAAAGCAAGGGGAAACACAAGATGAATGTCCTTGTAATAGCTAGAAGTATCAGAAGGAGTGCAAAGTCTTAGGTAGAGTTGGAAAGTGTGTACTGGCTAATACCTGGTCACCTAAAGCCTAGAGCCTTGGTAAATGAAGAATGTAAACATGAGAATCCAGATAAATACATATCACGTGGCGATAAGTATCCGTGAGATATTTATCTTTGTGTAGGATTTCACAAGACCAGACTCTGTGTACTAAGATATTTTTCACTCGGATAATTTCAAGTCAAAGGGACAAGGCTTTTACGAGGAGTAATTATGATAATGGAATATCACGACAGCAAACGTTACCCGGGGACAGACCTATATACTACCAGGATGAACCTGTTTACTCCGGAATCTCCTACTCCTCTACATTATTCCACTGACTTCACAACGCCTCTACAAGATTCTACTACTCCTACTCAGCCATCATATCAACATCATAGAGCCAAATCTCTATCTGCTCTCGCTGATTCAGGGAATGAATCAGGATTTCTTTTCCTACCCAATCGTCCTGCACTGGTTCTATCATTAACACATCAATACGAAAGATTCTCCCATCAATCCTTCGCCTCCCTCACAGCGTCAGATCTAACAACTGTACACGATACAAGGTCGCATCTCTTTAATACAGAAACAAGCAACTTTGCTCCAACGCTACCAGATCCCAATTCAACACCCAAACACGTAAAAGGGACGACAGCACAAATTTTTACGACGCCACTAGACTTTGATACAATACCACAAGATCTCTGTTCTACACGCCCAGGCTTGAATAAAACGCCAGTAGATTCCGACATCACACCGCCTGACTTCGATATCAAGCCGCTGTGGGACGAAGTCCGAGCAACAATAGCAGCAAACGCAGAACAATCTACGGCGAGACGCCGTGAGATGGGCTCTTCAATACAAAGCCAGTGTCGGATCAGATTGGGAGTGTATTTCGAAGAGCAGCATATCGTGGTAGACATATCCGGTGCTTCCGATAGTCTTACTTCAAGGCTCGACAAACTCAAGCATAACACGGAATTCGAAGGCACGCCCAATTATACACGAGAAGAATTGTCTGCAGAAGAGATAGCAGAGGTAACACTCGATGTCGAAGACCCAGGTTCTCGTTTTTCACTATTGCAGCAATTGATTTTCCGGATTTCTTTCGGAGCAAAGCGGGCACCACTCTCTCGCCGTCACTCACCCCAGTCGTCGGGCCAAAGCTTGCAGACTTCTAAGAACCCTGCCCCCTCGTTACAAGAGTTAGTCATCAACATGAGCTCCATAGCGCCTAGCATACCCACGAACGACATGACAAGCGGGGTGTCTACTCTCGGATCCGCAGAGAAAGTGAGTGCAAGATCCACGTCGGATGCTCGGGAGGATATCCTTCATTCAGGCGGAGATGACATAAAGGGAGTGGTCTCATTCGAACTTAAGGTCAAGCGAACATGGGGCAACAAGCTTCCAGACCCGGATATTGATATGGTCGAGGATATCAGTTTCCTCTACGCGGTTGCCGGAGATTCTCAGCAGCAAGTCTGTAACGAATGGGCAATTCAAGCACATAAAACTCTCACTACCCAACTTCGCGTCCGTCATTTCGGCAAGGGAGAGAACAAACCTAGCCCTTTAACGGACATGTTCTGCTTTGGCTACCTGGTTCTCAAATGTACTGTCGAAATTTGGGAAATGAGCTATGAGCCCGCTCTATCGGCCGCAGTCCAAGTCCATCATAGTGCATTAGGTATACGCGGTCCACCACTGAGGAAATCTCAACCCCGAGCCAGACCACGAAACTACGACTCGAATCGCTCGTCTGCTCAATTCGTAATCCGCAAGTTGGGCGAATTGAGCTTCGGAAAGCTAGAGGACTGGCAGACGTTCAACGAGGTCCATAAGATTATGATGAGATGGGGATTGGTGCATTGCGAAGCGTATGTCAAGAACGTACATCAGTACTGCTTGAGCAAGGGCGCGGATGATTTGAAAATGTCGAAGCAGGAGATGGAGACATACTGGAGTTCTTCATGATTGTCTAAGCGGAGGAGAGGGCGCATGCGTTATCAGATTCGAATATCATAGCCTGAGAAGGGGTTGGCGGCTTGGATTTGTTTTGAATATTGAATGCGGCTAGAATTCATGTATGCGAACTAGGTAATGAATTCAAGAGTAGCTGCCTTAGAACGCTAGAATAATAAAAGATATGAACTTCAACTAATCTATTTACTTAGAGTATCTAGTATATTAAGAACTCCTTCGTAATATTAAATAGAGCCTAAGAAGATAGAATACAAAGATTTGAATACGCGACTAAAACGGTTATATTTGTCCTATATTACTAATTATATTAATTTCGTAATAGTGATAGAGAAGTAGAGGGTATACCTAGAGGGTATTATAATATTCTAATTAAAATAAAATCTCTTAAAGTATATCTCTACTTTATTATTTATTAACTACGACTACGTAAATTATAATTTAATCGCTTTTTTTAAATACTCTACTCTCCTTTAATTATTAATTATTAATTATTAATTACTCTATTAGCGGATTATAATATCTCTTAACGAATATCTTTAAAAATATCGATTTAGTATTTTCTATCTCTTTTAAAAGTATTTAGAAATAGTTTAAAATATTATATAATATAAAGATATTATAAAATTAATATATTATAAAATTAATATATTATAAAATTAATATATTATAAAATTAATATATTATAAGATTAATATATTATAAAATTAATATATTATAAAATTAATTACTAGGTTATAATTTAAATACTAGAATCTTTAATTTCTATAATAGTAATAATTATAACTAAAGATATATATTTAATAGTAATAAATAAAGAGATTCGAATAATTGAATTAATTATTAAAGTCGAAAATATAAAAGAGAGTATTTTATAATTATTACGAGAAAGAACTTCGAGTATAATCCTCTAAAAAAGTCTCTAATAAAGAGTTATTATTAAAGATAAATTAACTATAATAAATTATATTTTAAATTCGAAATTATATTCGAAGTTATTTAATAATTAATATTTATATAATAATTAAAAGTAATATTAATCTCGATTATAATAATATTATAATAATTTTTAATAATAATAATAACGAAAAGTATATTATTAGAATTAGAATTATATATAAAAATAAAATCTCTAATATTTAATAAAGTAATAAAACTAACTTTTTAGAATATTAAAATTAAAATAAAAAATAAGAATAATTAATAAACTTCGAGTATAATTAATATTTAATTATTTAAATTATAGAAATAATAATAACTTTACTCGTTTAATATAAATATTATAATTTAATATATATAATATAAAGTTCTCGTTTAATTAAATTCTAAATATATCTTTACTCTACGCCTCGACTCTATTATTTATAATAATTTTTAATTAATCGAGATCCGATTAAAAAATCGAAAATATATTATATATAATTAAAATATTAATATTATTAATAACTCGATATTATCTCTTAATTTAGAGATAATATTTTACGATAAAAAGAAATTATTAGATATTATAACGAAATAAAGTTATATATTTAAATTAATTATTATTTTATTTACGATTAAAGTAGTTATATTTAAAAAAAAAAATATTATCTAGAATAAAATTAATTTCTATCGTTTTTAGGAATTTAATATTACGCGTTATATATATTATAGAAAATAGAAATAATAAATATATCTAGAGATAAAGAAAGTACTTTAAATAAATCGAATAAAAATACTTAACTAACGATTATTTAATAATAATATATATAGTTATAAAATATTTTATACTAGTAATACTATTCCTCTTCTTTTTCCTTATTATAATCAAGGTTCTCTACGAGTTTTAGTATATTTAATATATTTAGTAGGCTAAGAGGTTACTTACTACTCGACGTAGTATATAGACTAGCGAGTAGGTAAGCGCTTAACTATTTATCTACTCGATACGGGAATAAACGAGTAAACGGATAAATAGTATAGTTTCTTTTTTCTATATAGACTACGTATTTTCCCGGTAGATAAAAACTTCGTATTTAACTTCCCTTAAAACTTTTAATTATAAATTCTAAATATAGATATTTATTAAATTATTAATTAAATTTATTAAATTTATCTAGTCTTATTTTATATTAATACGAAACTTATTATTCTTTAATCTTTAATATTTCTCTTCACGAGTATTAATTTAGGTTTTATTAACGTTATATTAAAATATTAAACGGAGAGTTTTAATACTTTAAATACTTTTAAGATAAGTATTTTAAAATTAATAAAAACCCTAGCCCTAAATACCTAAAACGATACTAGAAAATATAATATTATAAAAGAAAGGGACCGTATTAAGATCGCCCGCCTAAATTATTATTATAGAGAGCGCGAGAAGTTTAACGATTAATTATTATAATTTTAATTATTCTTTATATTTAACGAGAATATTATACTAGTTATTAAATAGATAATCTTTATAATAACCTATATAAGAGGTAATATATAGAAATGAGTTAAACTATTCCTAAAGCGTTATATAAAAATAGTAAATAATACCGATAACTTATTAATAAAGCTTTGGATAGAGAATTTCTCTAGGTTTAAAACTAAGATTCGTTATATATTTAAACTATCCAACGAGAGTAGTATAATAGTTCGCGTTATTTAGTACTTAATATAACGAAGGTCTATATCCGATTACTCGGCGTAGTTCTAATATTATATAATATTAACGGAATAGGACGATACTATATTTATAATAATATATCGACGAGGTTTAAAAGATAATATAAAATACGAATTTATATAAATAAGAGCCGTTATAAAGGACCTCGATATATTTATAAAATAAGTAATTAAGATTAACGATAAATTATATAAATATATAATAGAGAAACGCTATAACGGAGGAGTTAACGGATAAGGACGTTTAGGAGTTTATAATAACGGATATAATTCGGCTAGTTATTACCGTTATAAAAAACTTAACCTATATAGTTATATATTAATAGAACTCGATTTTATTAAGAAATAACCTATAAGAGGATTCTAGAAAAGGGGTAAATAGTAATAAGGGGGTAAAAATATAATAAATTATTATAATTATAATAAACCGGGCTATATCGCTAGGAACTATCGTTCGAAAAATATAATAAATTAATAATAATTAAATATATTTGAGAAAGAGATATTAGATAGTATAACTAGGTCCTTTAAGAATCTAGTATAAAACGATACTATACTTAACGATTTATTAGAGAAGTAGGGAAATATTAAAAAAGAAATTACCTAAAGAATTCGAGAGCTCGAAGAATTAAATAATAATAATAATAAAACTCTAAAGAAAGATTTAGAGGAAGGATAAGAATAAAAATAAAATATGATAAATTCTAAAGAATAACTTTAAATAATAAATTATCTCGATAACTCTAAAATTTAATTTATTATATTAAAAGAGAAACCCGAAGAGAAGAAGAAAGAGAAAAGATAACCTACTAGAATTAATTATACTTATAATAAATATTACCTACGATATAGGGATATATACTAGTTAATATATATAAACGAATATTATAAATACTATTACGATAGTTTAGGAGAGCGAAAGTATATTATAAAATTAAAATATAATTATAGTTAATAGAATAACTATATTAGAGATAATTATTCGTAGTATTTAGTTAAAAAAAGAGAGAATTAAGTCTTCCTAGGCTATAATAAAGAATAATAATTATAATTATAAAACTAAATAAGATATAATAAGAAAACGAAATACTATAATTAAAACGAATAATACTACTACTTAGCCGAAGGTTATAAAAGATACTTCGAATCTAAAGAGTATTATAGATTCCTATCTTCGTCGGGAAAAAACTAGTCCCTTATAATAAAAAGAAATATAAGGAGATTAATATATTAACTTTAAAATAATATTTATACTTAGTTTAATACGGTATATATATACGGATACTAGTAAAAATTAACGGATATAGGGTCGTTATAATAATAGATTTAGAAGTAACTAGTAACTTTATATCTCGAATAATAACTTAGGTAACTAACCTACTAACTCGAGAAAAAAAGAAATAATATAAACTTTAGTTAACCGACGGGTCGAAACTATTAATAAAAAGAGTAAATAAAGAAATATTCCCGCTACTAATTCTTATTTAATACTATTATAAGGAAATTACCTTCGATATAATAAGAATAATTATTTACTATATTATTCTAGGGATACTTTAATTAAAGAAATATAATCTAATAATCGATTAGAAGAGAGGAGTATTTATATTTCCGTATATTAAAAATATCGCTAGTATAATACCTATATACCTATAAAGGATAATTATAAATAAGAAATTAAACCGTAGCCCGGTCGAAGTTAATAATATTTTATCTTCGAATAAAAATAACCTTATATAAGAATTTAACTCGATATATATTAACTAAAAAAATTAATAGGGCGAATAAATTAAAGTTTTTAAAAATAAAAACGAACCTCTTAATATCCTTAAAGAGTATTAATAATAGAAGTATCTCTTTTAGGAAAAGATAACTATAAAAGTATTACCTAAATATTAGTTATAGGATTATAAAATCGAACTCGAATTTAATAAATAACCGATATTTAAACCTATTTACACTTTATTAAAAAAGGAACTCGGAGTATTTCGCGGGTATATCGACGAGAACCTTAAAAAGGGATTTATTCGAGAATCTAAATTACTAGTAAATTATTTAATCCTCTTTATAATAAAAAAGGATAAAAGTCTACGACTATATATAAACTATCGAAAGTTAAATAATATTATAATAAAGAATCGATACCCTCTATTAAATATCAGCGAGTTATAGGATTAGTTTATAATAATAAAAATCTTTATATAATTAAATCTTCGAGGCGTATATAATTTAATTCGAATAAAAGAAGGCGAGGAGTAGAAAACTATTTTCAAAACTAAATATAATTATTACGAATATTTATTAATACTCTTTAGATTTATTAACGCACTAGTAACCTACTAGGTACTAATTAATAATATTATATAAATATATTTAAATATAACGGTGATTATATACCTCGATAATATCTTAATCTACTCTACTAATAAGGAAGAATATATTTAATATATATAGAATATCCTAATTTATTTATTACTAGCTAGACTTCTCCTTAAATTAAAGAAATACGAGTTTTATAAAGAATTAATTAAATTCTTTAAATTTATAATTAATATTAAAGGTATTTATATAAACCCTAAAAAGATTAAGAGTATTAAGGAATAATTTATATTATATAACGTTAAGACGGTATAGAGTTTCATAGGATTTATAAACTTTAATAAAAAATTTATTAAAGATTACTCTAAGAAAGCCTTACTACTAATAAATATTATAAAGAAAAATATCGCTTTCTAATAGAGAAAAGAATAAAAATAATCTTTCGAGGTATTTAAAAAGGCCTACGAGAAACCGCCGGTATTATATTCCTTTTAAAGTAATAAACTAACTCGAATCGAAACCGACGCTTTAGATTTAATAATAGGCGCTTATATACTTTAATAGAAAAATGATAAATAATACCCTATTATATACTATTCTAGGAAAATATTATTAATAGAATAGAATTATAATATCTATAATAAGGAATTACTAGTAGTAGTATCCTTACTAGAGTAATAGAGGGTATATATAGAAAATTACTCGGATCTTACTATCTTTACAGACTATAAGAATCTTCTTAACTTTATAATAACGAAATAGTTAAATCGAAGATAGGTTAAATAATTAAAACTATTAAAATAATATAAATTTAAGATTTTCTATATTTTAAAAAAAGATAACGGTCGCGCCGATATATTTAATAAACGAGAAAACTATATAGAGGAAAAGAATATAGTTATATAACTAGTTCTTATTTAATAATAAAATAGGTCGCTAGTCCTAGTAAAATAACTAATAGCGATACTATATATCTCTATTCTCGGAATTATTAATAATATCTAGAAAGAGTATAAAAATAATACTTTAACGGGAATACTAAGAAGTTAATAACTATAAACTAAACTATTAAAATATAATAGAAGAATATATTTTCTTAAGGGATATCTTAAAGAAATTATTTAAAATTATTATAATAATCTAGTTTAAGGATATCCTAGAGTTACTAAAACTATAAAACTTATTTATAAAGAATACGACGCGCTAGGATTAAGATTATATATCGAGAAATATATTAAAGAATATATCGAATATTAATAAAATAAGTTTATAAAATATATTAAATACGGTTAAATCTAGTTCGCCCTAATACTAGAGATACTATAAGATAATATTATAATAAATTTCGTTATTAAATTATTAAAGTTAAAAGACCCTATTACGATAAAGGCCTTTAACTCTATTATAATAATTTATAATAAATTTAATAAATATACTATAATAATACTAATTAAGGAAATTTATAAAGTAGAATAAATCGCCTTCGTACTACTAGATCGATTAATTAAGGATTACGGGATATCTAAATTAATTACTTTTAACTAAAATAAATAATTTATATCTAACTATTAAAAAATACTAGTTAATACTATCGGAACTAAATTACGAATATTAACTATATATTATTTATAAATTAATAGATAAATAAAATAAATAAATTAAATAATAAAAATATATTTACGATATTATATTAATAAGAAGTAGAATAATTAGGTAAGACTTTTACCTATAACTTAACTAGTATTTAATAATAACTAGTTTAATATAATAAAGTTTACGCTATTCTTCGCGAATTATAATAAATATATTAATATATTCCTCGAACCTAGAAGTAGACTAAACGCGTAAAGGGCCTTAGTTTATATAATTAATATAAAGGCGTTATATAAAGATATATAAATCTAAATTCATTATACGAATACTCGGATTAAGAAAATAGTAAATAAATATCGAAAAGAGTATCTTTAGTTAAAGGAGGGGGATAAAGTATATTTTTTAATAAAAAATATAAAGAGTAAAAAACTAAATAAGAAACTAGACTATATTAAAATCGGATTATTTTCGATTAAGAAAATTAAAGGACTAGTTAATTATAAATTAAATCTTCTAGCCGATATTAAAGTATATTTAATATTCTATATCTCTTTACTAGAGTTAGTAGATTTTAATATATTTTTATAAAATACTTTTTATTTCTAGATTAAAGAAGAAACGGAGTTCGAGGTAGAAAAGATTCTAAATAATAAGAGTTAGAACTACCTTATTAAATAAAAGGGATATAACGAGTTAGAGAATATATAAAAGTTAGTAACGAACCTAGTTAATTATTAAAAGTTTTTAAAGAAATTTTAAGGACTACGGTTTAAAAAACTAGTCGTAGATCCCGGGCGAGAAGGATTTTAGGGATATAAAGTCTTTAAAGTAGAAAACTCTAACGATTATATACTTTACTTTATTAAATTTTTTAAATTCTTTTAGGCGCTTTAATTTCTTTATATCCGTAAAATCTTTATTAAATATCTTTTATTTATACTTCTTTAGGAATTTCTTTTATTAACGAAATCTTTTTAGTTTTATATTCTTCTAACGAATAATTTCGTTTATAATAGTAGCGGTTTTATTAATTATTTTTTAAATAATTTTAATTTCTTCTTCTTTATACTCTAAATACTTTAGAGCCTTATTAATACCCGAGAAGTTAATAATTAATTTTAAGGGCTCGTATTTTTTCCTAGTTATAATATACTCCCCGTATTTCTTCGATAAAGAGGATAATCGATATTCGGTTTAATATATCGCGCAGCGCGTATAGGTAATTATAGTTATAAGATTTTTAAAAACGACCTATTCCTATAAGTTATTATATTACTTTATTTAACGAGAAGATATAAAGTTATTTTTAAGGATAAAGAAAATTAAAAGGGAAAGATAATATTATAATTAAAGTTCTTTATAAACCTTAATATATTTAGTATATTTAATAGGCTAAGAGGTTATTTACTACTCGATATAGTATATAAACTAGCGAGTAGATAAACGCTTAACTATTTATTTACTCGATATAAAAATAAACGAGTAAACGGATAAATAATATAGTTTCTTTTTTTTATATAAATTATATATTTTCCCGGTAGATAAGAGCTTCGTATTTAACTTCCTTTAAAACTTTTGATTATAAATTCTAAATATAGATATTTATTAAACTATTAATTAAATTTATTAAATTTATTTAGTTTTATTTTATATTAATACGAAACCTATTATCCTTTAATTTTTAATACTCCTCTTAACGAGTATTAACCTAGGTTCTATCGACGTTATATTAAGATATTGAACGGAGAGCCTTAATATTCCTAGACGTGTTTTATTATTTTAATATTATTTATATTTTCTCTATCTCGCTATATAGTTCTATACTACTACTAAGTAGTTAAGCGTTGGCCGGGTACCCTATTCGTGTTATTCGACTTGAGTACGCTGTCTTGGCAAGCCAAGCATTACGAGTAACGAGATCTTATTAGCGGAGGATGATTACTTATTTAGGGCCTTGGCGAGCTGCTTTTCTCCTCAGCTTCTCTATATTATTTCTTTTTCCCTTTCTCATTTCATCCCCCCAAATTCTATTAGGAAAAGATATTTGATTAAATCGTACGACTTTCACCTCTTAGTGAGTTGTCCTGTGCTCCCGTCTATTTACAACTCACGCGGCTTGGCTAGCGCTGGCTGCTGCCATCTGCCGACCACATATAAATAATACAACACAGTATTTGGTGGCGCTTGCAACACGATACTCCACTATATTACAGGATTGCGAGTATAATTATCCCCCTTATCCACAGACCCTTCTTCTGTCCTTTCGCCGAAATGGACGCCCCTTAGGCTGATTTCGAGGTAATGAAATTGATGATAGAGTAATTGCAACTCGCAAATCAAGAACAATAGAAGCAGCTACAGGATCAGAAAGTTCAGTTACAAGATACCACTCTCGAGGAGCTACTGGAGTTTTGCAATGACATCTATAACACATTCTCGGTCCAGCAGATCAAGGCTTGGACGACTGGAGGCTCTATCACCGGTCCACAGAAGAAGCCATGCCCCAAACTACTGCGTGAGTGGCGAGATTTTCCGTGTGAGAGGCACAAGGTATATCAGAAGCTTGACACAATTCCTTGGGAGCTAGACTGTTTATGAGCAAAGAAAGACTCAAAGGAGTTGGGATTATTGTACCTGACAAGAGTATTGGTAGCGGAAACAACCTTAAGGAGTTTCGGCAGAATGCTGTTGAGAACCTTCTATGTTACATCGCCGATACTCTAGCCAAAGAAAAGGGATACACAAGAGCGTTGGGACTCAAGCAAGAGATTTACTCCGATGATGACAGCAACACGCTCCTGCTGTGCCTGTTGTAACAACTGCCATGCCTCGGCAAATGGCGTAACTTTTAAAAATCTGACCAAAGCCTCAAGGAATCCAGGCGACTTGAGGATGTCCTGACCAAAGTACTATGTGATATCTGGTTCGCTCAGACTCCAGGATAACTTCTGTAGATCACGGACTCGTGGGCCAATTCTATTCCAAGTCTTTCGCACTAATTAAACGACCTTTTTCGGTGTTGTGGCTAGGGCTCGATCGAAGTCGTGGGAAGGGAATTCGCTTCGAAGGTACATTTAGCAGCGTCGTATTTATCTAGAGCAACGTATAGTAGCTGGGCGGCTATACGCTCTAGGAGGTCGATTTAGTTGCGAAGCTACTCACTTATGCGCTGGCGTCGAGAGAATATTATGAAAGAGGTAGAGGCAGAGGCAGAGGCAGGGCCAGGACCAGGGCCAGACGTGTTATTAGCGGAAGGAATTAGGAAGCAGTACTGTGTAGAAAAGGGTATACCTTTCTCGAATCGTAGGATCATAGCTATGGATAGCTGAAGAGACAGACGCTGGTAGTCCTCTCTCTGGAAGCAAGTCTTCTGCGCAGGCCCATACTACTCGATAAGGAGTTATGGCTGCACGTTCTCCTCCAAGCATGAATTGTATACGTATGGTCTCTATTGAGGCAGTTGTAATTGGGCCAAGGTGCTGTTGTCGTTGCTCTTACTCTCGCTTCTCCTGCTCTGTTACTGGGGGAAGGCACCCGAAATAGGTAAGGCCGGGGTCAGGCAAATCCACAGAAGCTGGACTGATTCGGTCTAGCCCATAGCGCTCCTTCTGATGCTGCTCTATAGTATATAAGGGGTCTGGGTCGTCGTTGCCGTTTTTTTCAGATCCAGACATTACTAAGGCGCTGAGGTATGAGTGTGGAATTATTTCTCGAAGCAAGTCTTTAGTCGGCCGCAGTTTTGACGGACCCGAGAGCGAACTTTTACCTTGAAAGACGATATGGAGACAGCGTCGAAAGCTATAGTGCTCCATAATGTGGTTGTAAAGTTGATGGATTATTTGCTGCGAGTATGAGAGTTGGAGAGCTAAGATTCATGCCAAGTCCCTTGTCCAAGGTATGATTTTGACCGCACTTCCTGAGGGCCCCGGAGCTACCCCGGAGCCGCCCCCGGGAGATCCTAGTGCCTAAAACCACTTTTGAACATGACGTGGACTGGGCTGAGATTTGGGATTCACAGATTATGGTTGTGTTACCACTCGTGTATAGACATATCGACATACACATTAGCGCGAGTCAATAGGGATGGTACAGAATAATAGACAACAAAGGCTTATACGTCTTGGTGGCTTGGAAGGATGATGATTAAGTCTACTAGAATAGTTCTATGGATTTCTGCTGGGCAGTGGCTGATGACTTAAGAAACACCCAAACAATATCCTGCTGCCAAATACAGCCATTAGTAATAAGTACTACCTAATCCCCATTACGCCTTAACCAGGACAGCCTATCCCTTCCTCTTCCTCCTTCCTCCTTGCGTAAGCCTATACGAATCCCACCTCTCAAGCCAATTGAACCCCTCCCTCCCCTCTTCCTCGCCCAACCTTAACAGCCTCCCCACCGCGCCCTCACACGCCTGTATCACTATCCTCCAACACGCTCCATGTCCATCAGTACCCTAACACTCCCGCACAACCTTCTTACACAGGCACTTGCCGTATAAGCAGCCGTAAGCGAGGAAGTACGCGTGTGCCATTTCGTGCACGAGCGTTCTGAGGTATATTGAGAGTCGTAAGTGGTAAAGGGTTCCGGTAGGGAGAGAGAAGCGAGTATGGTTGGTACTCTCAACTTCAACCCCAGCCCTGTCTTCGTCTTCGCCGCTAGCATTACTAGCCAGCCTAGGAGCCTCACTCGCAGCCCCGTCTTCGCTCGTGCCTACAGTAGCAGCACCGTCAAGCTTAGTAGCCTCATCCCTAACTATATCTCCGCTATTACCATTGCCATCGCTAGCAGCGGGAGCGGCAGTAATCCTGGTAGCCTCGCCCTCAGCCATATCTTCGCAATCGCCAGCAGTAGTAGCAAGCTCAGTATCCCCTTCCCTATCCTCGTCCTCGCAATCGCTAGCAGTAGTAGCATCAAGTCCCGCAACTTCCGCATCTCTCGCAGTCCAACCTAGATATGTCTCTGTCTCGTGAGGCTAGATACTAGTCTCCCGCGCCCACATAACCCTTGCAATACTCACACCCTTATTCTCAGCCTTAGTCAAGCCGAGCAGACCGCCAAACAGTAAGCGATCCAGTATTTCGGCAACGTGTTTGATATTGTAGGGAGCTTTGCCTGCTCTCAGCCGTGCGTTGTAGAGGTAGGGGAGGTGTTGTCGCTGTTGCGTGAGCGCATAGTGCTGGGAGGGGGTCAGATTGTGGTTAATGGTCCTGTCCAGCCTTATCGTCTGATGGAGAAATGAGCGCAGGCCGTGGGCCAATATCGGCGAGGTAAGGATAAGTGCTGGGAGGTAGAGGGTACCTGGTGGTGAGACGTTAGTTTCGACACCTTCGTATTCGAGAGCTTCGATTGCTGGCAGGTGGAGGCTGCCTGTTAGAGGTGTGCTTTCTATTCCGATATCTTTGTTCCGGTTAGTGTCGAGTCTGCCTTCGCGAAGTATGTCATCTCGAATGTCCTGCGCATGGCCTCTGCTGATGCGAGCCTCGAGTCTACGTATTCCAGCTTCGAGTTTGATCATGTGAAAGTCCTGGAATTCGGCTAGGCGGCGGAGATGTCCAGGCTTGTAGATATCGAATCTGTCAAATTCCAGCTTTTTGGCCTTGAGCTCTTCTGCTTCACGGTCGTTGACTCTATCTTCCTCTGCTCTAAGCCCATGGTCTTGTTGGCGCAATTGTTCGAGTTCGGCTTCTACTTGTAGTAATTGTCGTTTATTTTCTTGCTACTTGAGGCGAGGAACGATTGTGTCCGATCGGTCTATCCAGATAAATCCATCCGACTTGACGGCTTGTTGAAAGGATAAATGCTTGTTAACGACTGGTAACCGAGCGTCCCGATTAAGGCAAACTGAGCAGAAATTGCAGGCTTCCAAGGCTTCGGCTGGGATTGACGGCTCGTCGAGTACCAACCATTCTTCTAGCTCTAGTCGTTGTGTCTTTCTTTTCCCAGGCACTGATACTCGTAATAGGCTCTGATCTTGCTTTATACGTGGGTATACCCATCTGCGGGCAGGCCGATAGATACTTGGGAGAAGAACAAACAGAAAATTGTACGCCGCGTACGAAATCACTATGAGTATGAAAAGGATACAGGCGAAAAGGAAACCAAGACTAGATGCGACGACTAAAACTTCAGCGACCTCTCTAATCATGGTTTCCCTGGTTAAAGTTGCGGCGGTTGTGTCTTTACTTTACAGACTTGAGTTCCGACAATACAAAAAGTTGGCTATTGACATCGATCTAACAATATCCAGGAGTAATGAACATGGAGTAGCGCCATACATAAGGCGGAGACGGATTTAACAATGATTGAATAAGTATAAGTTCAATCTGTGACTGGCCACTTCTCGGATATTATTAACAAAGAAAGATTTCCGCTTTCAATATAATATAACTTCAGATTTGTGACTAGCCAGCTTCTTGGATATCGTTAACAAAGAAAAATTTCCATTTTCAATATAGCATAATTTGAGTTCCCGATATACACTATGTCTTGTATAGATGGAATCCGACCTATCGAGTAGCTGTCATCGAACCTCAAGGCCGCATGGAATGGGTATTACGATTTGTGAGATGGGAAGATATTTTCAATTAAGTCCTTTCTTTGTCTCAAGTCCTGCTACAAGCGGCGAAACGATATTTGTTGCTCGGAATTTCCTTTGTTCGCTTGGACAAGGGAGCTTTATGAGTTCTTACCTTCGTCTACCTCATTCAGCTCGAGCACGGCCGTATGCATGACTTCAGATATCTTCTGCTCTCTTGCACCTCGTGCCTCTCACGACATCATCTCTTCTTCGCGACCTTGAGTATCCATGCGCCATGAGAAGGTCTAATCACAACCTATGCTCCATACTTACCTAATACACTTATACACAAACTCGAACCACCGCTCCACATCTGACCCAGCACATCAAAATCACCTACTTACACCCTCCCGTCTGACTCTCGCCACTTCCTATCATCGTTCGTCCCAAAATGCCCCGTAGGCGCACCAGAAATTCCAGACGAACCTTGGATTACAATGCATCCCTCGACGAACTCGACCTAGTTATAAAATAACTACTTGAAGAAGCCCGTACTCGTGAAGTCGACGTCTAGCGACAGATAGATATAGTGGAGTTTGAGGGCTACGAGCCGCTTCCTGTTACGATAACTACTTCTACTATCCCGACTTATACCCATAATGAGAATAAGGATGGAATATACGCTTAGTTACTCCAAGACGAGCCGATTCTAGCCACAGAAATCACTAGCCCCTCAACTACCTCTCAAGAGGTTAGTATCTAGGCTCGAGTATCTCAATATACTCCGCAGGAATCCTGGATCGTGCGGTCAATGTGGAGTCGTATTTAGGACCAAGTATCTTTTTACCTCCGGTAGTAAAGTCGGGCTATATAGTTAATAATATTTAATACTAGATCCCAGGCCTAGCCCAAGCGACTATCGATCTTGAAAATCGCTATAGCGACTGGAGCTATTACAATCCTATCTCCTTTAATCCTTTACCGAGAAGACCCCTAGCGCAACTATCTCTACAACCTGGCTCCTCTCCACGACGTCGAATTCCCACATCGTATTAGACCCGTAGCTCTTCTCGACCCTATTATATAGCTCCTCACAACATGATTATATAGAGGATACCGCGTCGGCAAGATATTGTAAAGTATACGGCGGCGTCGTGGTATAATTTCCTCCCGATCTCGGTCGCTTGGTTCTCGATAATGTGTGCTATGCACCCAGCGGTGTATCAATACCGACTGAGAACGTTATCTCGCTCGGTCGCTTGATGGCGCAGGGTATTGGCGTGGACGTTGTTGTCGCTTCTGGGGGTGCTGGTGTTAGCGAGGAGGAAAGGGGGGCTAAAACGGGCGTGAGTCTGTCTAGTTTGGGTGTTGTGGCGTGGTTGGAAGATGATTTACTATTTAGATTAAGTGGGCTGGTGAGGGTTAATCAGGACATACTGGGGCTGCAAGGGCTGCGCTTATAGAGGAAAGTCAAAGAGGACAGTGTTATCTAGGAATACTTCAAATGCTTTTGACTTTCGTGTCGGCTGGAGAGAAAATGGACTTCAGGAGCCGCGCCACGAGGAGTCCGTATTCCAATGCATGTTATGGGGTATCATCCATCGCTATACCTAGTCCCCTACCAATGCAGTAAAATGCTACCAGCTCGTCATTGCTAGTAACCCGCTCAATCATGTAGGAAGGTCAAGCGCTCATGATTCACCAGCTTTCCTCTTCTTGCTTGGACTTCCACTCTGTTCCACCGCCGCCTCAGCGTCATCCTCCCCCTCAGCGTCATCCTCCCCCTCAGATTCCTCTCCGTCTTTAGCAATCGTGCCGGTAATCTGGTTGGGGATGTGCCCGGCTTGAATTCGTGCGTTAATGGTTGTCATCATGTCCACTACCCACCACTTCCGCGTCAACACTCCCCAGTCAAGCACGTTGTCAAAATCATGCCGGAAATTTCTTGAGTTTTCGGTGACTTCCATGGCATATGCGTTCACTGTGTGCATGTGGTATATCGTGTGGCCCCCCTTCTCTTTTGGAAGGACCTCGGCCCAGTGTATACTTAACGTGGCTAACGTGGGGACCAGAGACACCGAAAAGACAACAGATTTCGTGTCAGCGCCTGGTGTCGTGATATCATGGCCTGATTCGGACAGGAGATGACGAATCGCACTTACAAGGGCGGCGCCGCCTCTTGCCGACTGGCACTTGACGATCTCTGTCGTACCACTTGTCTTTGCCTCAACCAGCGCGAAAGGATGCCACATCCCTTTGGAGATGCCCGCTTGCCTCTTGTATATTTCATTGGCACGTTGGCCACCAGGAGTGAAGGGATTCTTGGAGAGACCGTAAAGGATGTCTGGCTTTGGGTTTTTAATTCGTTGGTTTCTGTTGAGTAGCGTTGCCCATGTTTTATCACCTGAAGTGTCAACTTTCGGTATCGACCCTTTCTCAAAAGGCTGGTTCCAAGCCTCGTCAAGATCGTCTTCCTCCCAAGTCGTCTTCTTCCACGCTGCGGGTATCAAGTCCGTACCCTCTTGGACCTGCCTGTCCCGCTCATCCCGTATCAATTTAGGCCAGACCTTTTTTATGTAGGTGTCCTCATTCCTTCGCTCATAGAGGTTCCGCGCTTTGCTTACTCGCTCCGCCGACTTGTCCTCCATCCTTGAATTCCTCTCCCCCTTTATGATGCCTTTGGCGAATTCCATGACTTCTGGATACAGGCCGAGTACGTCGGCATTGAGAGGCATGTTGTTGCTGGCTAGTAGCATGTGTAGTGGCCAAGGGGATGTGGTACTTGTTGTCCCGGACTTCGAAGACTTTCGGCCAGAAGCCGATGGGGTAATCGGGTCCGCCATGTTGCCGTTGAGTAGGCGTAGATTTTCTTTGGTGAGAGGGAGAGAAGAGGTAGACGGAGGAACGATGGTTGAAGCGAGGTTTAAGGAGGGTGCGGAGGGGTCGTCGAGTTTGAGAGGGTCGCTCTGCCATTCAAGCTCGTCAGTATGTACTCGACGCGTAGAACTAAGGTGTGATTAAGCATTCACCTTGGATGGAATTCTATGCCTCCTCTTATGATCGTTCTGTTGGTAGTGGTGTTGATACTGACCTTCCACCTGCAGATTTGGCTTCTAATTCAGGTCATGTAAGCCGACGGCGACCGAGGAGAAAGAGAAAGAGAGGCGAGAGGAGAGAGAGGAGAAGAACAGACCTCTTCTAAGATAGAGCGTTTCCTCTTCTTTTCCATCAGCGATACCGTACTAACAGGGTTTGTATTGGAGAGTAGGAGTGATGGGGAGCAAGTTCAAAGTCACGGTTGTGGGTTGTTAACTAATCACCTTAGTGCGGGCGACGGTTGGCTTCTTGATATCGATGTCGTGTGAATTTGGGTGTGAAAGATGGGAAAACAAGAGGTGCAAGTTAAGGGGAAGGAGAATTCCTACACTCTTGCGCGTGTTGAGGCGCGCTGGGCTGTACCAAGTTTTAGGGCTAATCGATCTCCATAGTAGCGCTTGTGTGGCTTTTGTGGCTTGTGTGGCTTGTGTGTTCCACACTTAGGATTCTAAGATACACGATAACTTCCGAGATTTGAATTCGGAATCTACTTTATCGCTTGAAATTGCGTTGATTATTAACTATCGATAAACTTTTTAAATAATATATAATTAAATAAATTATAAATTATATTAGAGCGTAGCCGTCCTTTTATTAGAAATTTTATATTAAAAATAATAAATATTTAAATATAAATACTATTTTTTAATAATAATATATTATATAAATTTATTTATTAATTATATATTATTTCAAATACTTTATTTAATAATTTTAATTATAAAAAATTTATTAAATATAATAGTCTATTTTTCTATTTAATATAAATAATATATAACTCTATTTATATTTTATTAATAAAATATCGAGTAAAACGAGAAGTTAAAGAATAGATCTCGAATAAATTATAAATAAAAACTAAATAAAATATTAATAAAGTATTAATAAAGTATTAATAAATTATTAATAAAGTATTTAAATTAATAACTCTATAATTTCTCTAAAAATTCTCTTTAATAAATTTATATTAATTTAGATATTTATAATATAAATATATATATCTAAACGTCGTAAATTATTTATTATTTATTTTACGCGTTATTAATTAATATTTAAAAATATATTATTTAA